>Ga0102930_1000088_pt1 | contig 27783 bp, 27 predicted proteins | sample SalPon1_B_H2O_MG_FD_84514 | JGI IMG/M metagenome (GOLD analysis project Ga0102930, IMG submission 84514) | Salt pond water microbial communities from South San Francisco under conditions of wetland restoration - Salt Pond MetaG R1_B_H2O_MG | ecosystem: Environmental > Aquatic > Non-marine Saline... | reverse complement strand
TAACCTCCTGTTGGGCTGTTATGGTCTCTTTGTCGTCTGGGTCGCCGTCGAGACGTTCGGCTACATCGACACGCTACCGGGCGTCTAGTCCTGTGGCGGTTCGAGAATTCGAGCGACGACCAACCGTTCGACGTCGATCAGCGATGGATCGGATCTATCGGCCCCATTGGCTAGCGCTTCGGGGTCAGCCGCCGACCCAGTCGACAGCTGGCCGAACAGCGCGGCCAACGGCTCCGAGAGGGCTTCCCGGTTGGCGTCAATGCGTTGGAACGCGTCGGCCCGGTCAGTCGGCAGCTGGAAGTCGAACAGTTCCCGGTAGGCCTCGGCCAGAAGACGCGCCCCGAGGATCGCTCGCGAATCATCTGTGGCGTCGTCGTGCTGGTGTGCGACGAGACACCGCTCGACGATCTCCGAGGGTGAGGCGTCGCCACCCACAATAGCTGTCAGGACGCTCGAATACAGCTCCGACGGAGACGGCGTCTCGCTGATCCGGGTCAGGAACTCGGCGTAGGCGAGCCGTTCGAGTCCGTCTATTGTGGAGGTGGTGTCGACGCCCGTAGCGTCGATCTCCAGATTGCGGTCGGCTCCCTCGCTGGTGACGAACTCCAAGAGGATCTCGGCTGGCTCCGACAGCGCCTCACGAGTGAGGCTAACCTCCTCGACGATATCGCGCTGGGCAACCGGAACGGCATCGGTTTTAAGCAACTGGTGGTAGGCGGCGAGGGCAACGCCAGCCCGGAGACACCGGCTGTGAGGTTCGGTGCCGGGCTCGAACCCCTCACGGCAGTCCCACAGCCCGTCGAGCAGTTCGAAGGCGGCCGGATCATCGTCCTCCCGGATATAGCCAAGTGCCTCAGCGTACAGCGAGTCGACCGCCTCGACATCGCCAGCCAGCCGGACGCGAGTCGTCCGAAACCAGCGGTCGGTTTCGTCGACAGCCGAGAACTCCCCGTCGTCGAACAGTGCCAGCGCCTCCTCGCAGCGCTCGATGGCCGCAGCGGTCTCGCCACGGTCGACCTCGCTCTCGACGAGACACTTGTGTGTCTGGATGCGCTCGCTGGTGTCGCCGCAATCGGTGAACAAGGCGAGGGCTTCGGTGTATTGGTCGATGGCCGTCCCGTAGTTCCCGCGCTCGGCGGCGAGACCGCCAAGGCTGGCCAGGGCGGTCGCCTCACCCGATCGGTCTTCAAGAAAGCGTTTGAGATCGAGACTCTCTTGCAGATGTGTTTCGGCCAAATCATACTCCTCGTGGTTGATGGCGACGGTGCCGAGCCCCGCGATGCTGTCGGCTTCGGCCGACCGGGCGCCGATCTCGCGAGCGATGTCGAGGCCCTCCTCGTAGTTGGTTTCGGCGGTGTCGAGATCGTCGCGCTGGACCGCGAGATGACCGAGCGCGACGAGACTGTCGGCCTCGGTCCAGCGGTCATCGAGTGTCCGAGCGATTTCGAGACTCAGTCGGAGATACACCCCGGCATCGTCGAACGACCCGTCTCGAAGCTCGTCGACCCCCAGCGTGTGGAGGCGCGGGCTCTCCTCGGTGTCGACCGAAACGAGTTCGTGCTGGAACGTCTCGACGAACGTCGCTGCGATAGTCGTCCAGTCGACGTCCGGCTCATCGGCCCGCCGCTCGACTGCCGACGCCAGTGGGCCGGCCTCATCGACGGCCGCTTCCTCGTTGTCGGCGAGTTCGTCGACACGCTCGCCGAACTGTTCGTCTTCGAACGTCTCGACGAGCCAGCCGCCCAACGCCGCCGCATCGATCCCATCGCTGTCGATCTCCTCAACAGTCGTCCCTACGGCGGCATCGATCCGTGCGGGAATCTCGATCGGCGAGAGGAACTCGTAGCGCTCCCGAAGCCCGTCGACGACGAGCTTCAGTGTTCGAATATCGGTGTTCACTGCCCGTTCGGTCAGCACCGTGAAACTTCAATGTTGATCATCGGAAACCGGTCCGCAGGCCGCAGCGGGCTACACGGGGTGATCGAGGCGTCGCCACAGCCGGTCGACCGTCACGACAAGCCCGATCGCCCCGAGTAAGATCCCGGTGGAGACGCCAACTCGGGGCCAGCCGAGGGCGACACCGACCAACAGGCTGGTGATGACCATGGCGACTGTCGCGACGAGCCACTCTTGGACCGTCTCCGGCTGCCGTAGCCATCGACTACTGCCATCAGCCGAGCCGGAGGCTCCCAGCTTCCCTGTCGACATACGGCTGCGTTCGAACCGGATACTGATAAGTATACGCCAGCTACTGACAGTTAGACGGTCACTACACCGACGAGACCTGTCGTTCGACAAAGCCGACTAACTCGTCGAGTTCATCGGGACTCACGCCGTGGGGTGTGTCGTAGATGTTGTAGCTGACCGCCGCGCCGAGTTCCTCGAGCCGTTCGGCGGCGGCCTCCGACCGCGCCGCGGGGATGATCTGGTCGGCGCTCCCAGCAGCGATGAACACCGGTTTGTCGACGATTCCTTCGGGGTCGAGTTTGCGGTGGGAGTCAGGGAGATAACCGTGGAGGGCGACGACCCACTGGTAGTCTTCGGGCGCATCAAGCAGCAGCGAGAGGCTGGTGATCGCACCCTGACTGAACCCGAGCAGTCCCAGCCGGTCGGGATCGAGGCCGTAGGCGTCAACAGCGGCGTCGATGCCCTCGGTAATCAGATCTCGGCTCCGGTCGAAGTCGGCCGCGTCGGGCTGGCTCTGGTGGAGCCCGCCAGCCGAGAGGTCGAGATCGTACCACGTGTAGCCGCCCTGCAGCCGATCGGGCGCACGGAAACTGACGATATGGAACGTATCGGGGAGTTCTTTGGCGATCGGGAGCAGATCCTGCTCGTTCGCCCCGCGGCCATGGAGGACGAACACGGCCGGAGCCGGGCGGTCGCTCGCCGTCTCGGGTTCGATATGGACGTTTTCGAGTGGAATATCGGACATAGCACCTGTTGGGCGGCCACACTCTTAAACAAAAAGTAACATCGGTGTCACCGGTAGCAACCGACGACCCCGATCGAACGAACAGTAGTCGTCGACTACTTTTTAAATAGATGGTAGAGCCGTTGGTTTAGAGGTTGTCAGCGAGCTTTCCGGCGATCCGCTGGGCTCCTTGGGCCGCAGCGAGGTCGGGTCGGTCGGCTGCGACGACCGTAATGTCGCGGTCGAGTTCCTCGGAGAGTCGCTCCTCGAAGACGTCCTCGATACCGGGGATACAGGCCATCCCACCGGTGAGGGCGATCGGCTTGCCGAGGGCGATCTGGTAGGGTTTCATGTGGGTATTGGCCAGCTCCGAGAGGAAGTTGTTGGCGATCTCGTCGACCGCCTCGTCGACGTACTCGTTGAGCGCGTCCATTACGCTGCGCTCGATGGTGAACTCGTGGGAGCCGCCGCCGGGCTGCTGGATCACATCGGTGAACGGTTCGAAGTCGACGAAGTCGCCGTGTTCCTCTTTGTACTCGCGGGCCGTCGTTAGGTCGATGTTGACCCGCCCCTGTGTTTCTTCTTCGACCGCGTTGGCGATCCGGCGGTCGACCTCGCTGCCGGTGACCGCGCCCGTCGAGAACGGTTCGAGCTGTTCGGCGTGGCGGTAGGCACAGGCCTCGAGGTTGGTCGAGCCCATGTTGATCGCGACAAAGACCTCATCGATGGCTTCGAGGCCGTCGCCCATCGCCGGGACTGCCCCACAGAGCGATTCGGGGAAGCTCCGGACGAGTTTTTGGCCGATCGGACTGTTCTCAATCACTTCGGTGAGGTTTTCGAGCCCTTCGTCGTTGTCGATCGTCGGGATCGCGTACACGACGACGCTGTCTTCGGGGATGTCCTGTGCGCGGACCAGTTCGTTGAAGAACTTCGAGGCGAGCTCCGCCCGATCGTCGTCCTCGGGAAGCCCCGAGCGGAGCATGAACTCCACCGTGTCGGGGAACTCTTGGGCGGCCTGTTCGCCGTAGAGGACCTTCTCCTCGCCGGTGATGGCGTCCTCGTAGGTCGCCAGACAGGTCAGTGTCCGGACGGTTTCGATCTCGCCGTCCTTGGGGTACTGGAGAACTGTACGTGTGCTGCCGAGTTTGACCCCGACAGGGGTTATTTCGCTTGCGTCGCTTGAGCCGTCGAACGCGCCGTCTTCGGTATCATCTGCCATGGTTAGTGAAAGTGGGTCACGTAACTGACGCCAGCGTGGCGATATAGAGGAGGCTGAGACGATGATCGCCCGCGGTCAGCGACCGGTCGTGGGGTGGCTCCGGGAACCGGTGGACCGACGTATGCAGTTCGGCCTCGACAGACGGTGTAATCCACCGTAGCTGCCGGTAGTAGTGAAGCGCACCTTCGGTCCGGTCTTGGCCGCTGACGGTGACGAGGAAATCCAGCCACTCCTCGGCGAGTCCGGTCCCGAGATCCGACTCCGGGAGGGTCGCCAGAAACGGCCGCGTGAGCTGATCGAGCTGTTGGCGTTCCGACTGGAGCGCCAGCAGCTGTCGGAACTGCTCGTCGCGAATCGACTCCTCCGGCTTCCGCGCCGGTGTCGTCGATCCGGAGCACTCGTCGACCGGCTCAACGCCGGCTAGCTCCCGCAGTTCGTTGGCATCGTACTCCCGTGGGTTCACTGTCATCGTCTGTCAGGGCCTCTCTATCGCCGGGTGGTCGCCCGCGTCGTGCCCTGCCCGACAGTCATTCTTCAAAGAATATCAGCATTCTGGTGGATATCCCCGCAGGCAACTCGAACAGTATCGCTGTAACCGACTGGGTAGCGTTGTCGTAACGCCTAAGAGTGAAACGGCCGTTCTATATGCTAATGAATCAATCGTTTCGCCCTCTCTGGTGGTGGTCCGATGGGTGTTGAGATCAAGGAGTCGGGGGTCACCGACCACGAGTTCGCCGAGATGGAGCAGTTCGTCTACGACTATCTCTCCGCGAGCGTCCAGACCGAAGACGACGGCGGTCGGATGCGGTGGTACCCGTGGCACAGCGCCGACTACCGGTTCAACCACATCAAAAACGTCGTCGACCTCGCCCGGAAGATCGGCAAAAACGAGGATGCAGACCTCGATGTCATCACCGTGGCGGCCCTGTTCCACGACATCTCGAAGCTCGAGGCCCCACAGGACATCCACGCCGAGGAGGGTGCCAGTGTCGCCCGCGAGTACCTCACCAGCCGGTGTGAATTCCCCCAGTCGTTTGTCGAGGAAGTCTGTACGGCCATCGAGGCCCACTCCCATCAGGGATCACTGGCCGAACTCCCCCTCGAAACCCGGTGTCTGATCGAGGCCGATATCCTCGACAAGATCGGGGCCAACGGCACTGCCCTCATGCTGCTGCGGATGGGGTACGAGTCCCGAACCCACATGGATTCCGCCCGGATGGTCGACCGCGTCTTCCAGCGCGGCACAGACCACGTCGACCGGCTCGAATCCGACACCGCCGAATCGATCGCCCACCAGCGGCTCAAACGCGTCAAGTGGTTCCGCGAGTGGCTCGAAGAGGAAGTCGCCGAGATGGATCGGAACAACGAGTTTTGAGCCGCTCGGGAGGCCCTTAGTAGCCACCGACCATCACGCGGTAGACACTGTTTAGCCCGGCCAGCACGTCGGTCCATACAGAATGCAGTATCCCGAACTCCACGCCGTGTTCGTCGTCCTGTTGGTCGGCACACAGGCGTTTTTCACCGCGCTGTCGGTGCTCAACGTCCAACACGCCGACCGGCTGGTCGACCGGAACGTCGCGTGGCTGACCAACACGCTGGGTATCGACAACCTCGATGAACTCCGCGACTACCATCGACTCACGACCGCGTTTTCCGAACTCCAGTCGTGGGTCGGTCTCGCCGTGCTGCTGGTCGTACTCTACGTTGGAGCCCTCGAGTGGGCGACCGGCCTTCTTGCAGCGACTGGCCTGTCGACCGTACTGCAGGGAATCGTCTTTTTTGTTGGGCTTGTTGTGGCCGCACAGCTGTTTTCGCTGCCGTTTCGCATCGTCTCAACGTTCGGTATCGAGGAAGCCTTCGAGTTCAATCAGCAAACTCCCCGACTGTTCGCCCGTGACACGCTTCTCACGCTCGGCATTTCGCTCGTCTTTACCGCTATTCTCGGCGGCGCAGTGCTCTCGTTTATAAACATGCTGCCGACGCTGTGGCCGCTTGCCGCGTGGCTGTTGTTTGTCGTTTTCTCGCTGGTGATGCAGGTTCTCTATCCGCGGGTGATCGCGCCGCTGTTCAACGATTTCGACCCCGTGGAATCGGGCGAGCTCCGGGAAGCCGTCGAGGACGTTTTCGAGCGGGCGGGGTTCTCTACGAGTGATATCTACACGATGGATGCCAGCCGCCGCTCGTCGCAGCTCAACGCCTACTTCATCGGCTTTGGGAGTACCAAACGGGTTGTGTTGTTCGATACGCTGGTCGACTCGATGGAGATCCCCGAGCTACAGGGCGTGTTGGCCCACGAACTCGCCCACTGGAAGGAGGCCCACATCTGGAAACAGTTCGCGAGCAGCGCGGTCCGCATGGGCGTCGTCTTCGCCGCCCTCGGTGCGCTCGTCGGTTTCGAGCCCATATATACCGCGTTCGGAATTCCCGAGACGGCGACGTATGCGGGGCTTCTGCTTGCGACACTGATCGTCGGGCCGGTGCTCCAGTTCACCGCGCCGCTGGCCAACAAGCTCTCGTTGAAACACGAACGCGAGGCCGACGCCTTCGCAGCCGACCTAATGGGAGCTGACCCGATGGTCGGCGCGCTGGCCCGGCTGGCTGAGGAGAACCTCGCCAACCCCTTCCCGCATCCGTGGTATGCGACGTTCCACTACAGCCATCCACCGATCCCCGAGCGGATTCGGCTGTTGGAGTCGCGAGCGGACGCCAGTGAAGGGTCGACCGATAACGGAACCACCTTGCCTGACGACTGATGGCTGACTCCGGCTCCTCTCTGCTCGTCGTCGACTGTCTGCAGCCGACCGAACTCACAGTCGGTGTGCTTGGAGCTATAGCCTTCGAGGAAGGATGCTACGCCTACGCTGGCAGCGCGTTCGGTCCCGGTGGGCTCTCGCGTGCCGACCGCCACCGCCGGATTGCCGCCGGGGACCACGACGTACGCCACTGGCATACCGACTACCTGCTCGGCGCAGACGAAACCGAGTTGTCGACCGCCGAGACGTTCCCCGACCACGATCTCGAATGTGACCTGGCGACCGCGCTCGCAGAAGCAGGCTGCAGTCGCATCGACTCGTTCGGAGCCTCGGACTGCGATTGCCCGAGCCATCTGTGGGGACCGACAGCGCGGTCGACGCTGTTCGGTGTGGCCGATTCGGTCCGGCAGTAGGCGTCGGCTGCTGGGCGCGAGGCGGCTATATAAAAACGGGGTCGCTGGGTTTCGACGTTCGACAACGCGATCGCTGCGTTGTTTTAATTACCGGATGTCAACTGACGAACGTAACACTCACATAAAAATAGCCGACGACTACCGCCCGGTAGGCGGTCCCGAACGCCGATCAGTCGTCGCTCGACACCGCTTCGGCGTCGAGTCGGGCGTCGACGGCCGTCGAGGCGGTCTCGGGCAGTTCCTCGCGGACATCGTCTGCGCCCTCGTTTTCGATTACGTTGGCGTAGGCGTCGGGGAACACGCGAACGAAGTGCTCGACTTCCGTCGCCCACTCCTCGAGCAACTCGGCAGCGCGATCGCTGCCGGTGTACTCGGCGTGGTTCTCGACCATGCGGGTCAGGATACGCTCGTCTTTCTGGGTTAGCGACTCCGAGAACGTCACCATCCCCTTGTTGACCTTGGGCTCGAACTCGCCGTCGGCGTCGTAGACGTAGGCCACGCCGCCAGACATCCCCGCGGCGAAGTTCCGGCCCGTCTCCCCGAGGACGGCGACGACGCCGCCGGTCATGTACTCACAGCCGTGGTCGCCGACCCCTTCGACGACCGCCTTGACGCCGGAGTTCCGGACGCCGAAGCGCTCGCCCGCGAGGCCGTTGATGTAGGCCTCACCCTGCGTCGCACCATAGAGGGCAACGTTGCCGATCAGGATGTTCTCGTCGGCCTCGTAGGCCGCCGTTTCGGGCGTCTGAACGATCAGTTTCCCGCCCGACAGCCCCTTCCCGACGTAGTCGTTGGCCGCACCGGTGAGGTCCATCGTTACGCCGGAAGCGAGGAACGCCGCGAAGCTCTGGCCGGCGATCCCGTCGAAGTCGACCGAAATGGTGTCGTCGGCCAGCCCTTCGCCGCCGTAGGCCTTCGAGATCTCGTTCGAGAGCGTCGCGCCGACCGCGCGGTCGACGTTGCTGATCCCGTGGTCGAGTTGGACGCGTCGCCCCGATTCGAGGGCGGGCTCGGCCTCCTCGATCAGTTCCCAGTCGAGCTGTTCGTCTACTTCGTGGTCCTGTTCGCGGGTCTTTATTCGCTGGTCGCCCGCTGTTGGGGCGATCACCGTCGAGAGATCGAGGTGTTTGGCCTTCTCGTGGTCGGTTTCGCGCTGGTTGAGGAGTTCCGGTCGACCGATCATCTCATCGAGGGACGTAAAGCCGAGGTCGGCCATGATCTCCCGGAGCTCCTCGGCCATGCACGTCATGTAGTTGATGACGTGATCCGGCTGGCCGGGGAACCGCTCGCGGAGGTCCTCGTCTTGGGTGGCGACGCCGACCGGGCAGGTGTTGGCGTGGCACTGGCGGGCCATCACACAGCCCGCAGTGACGAGCGCCGAGGTCCCGAAGACGTACTCCTCGGCACCGAGCAGGGCGGCGATAGCGATGTCGCGGCCGGTCTTCATCCCGCCGTCGGCGGTGACCTTGATCCGGTCGCGGAGGCCCGTGCCACACAGCATCTGGTTGGCTTCGGCAAGGCCGAGTTCCCACGGGAGCCCTGCGTTCTTGATCGAGGTTTTGGGCGACGCGCCGGTCCCGCCGGAGTCCCCGGAGATATGGACCACATCGGCATTGGCCTTGGCGACACCGGCGGCGATGGTGCCGATCCCGGCCTCCGAGACCAGTTTCACGTTGATGTCGGCCTCGGGGTTGGCGGCCTTCAGGTCGTGAATCAACTGCTTGAGGTCCTCGATGGAGTAGATGTCGTGAAGCGGCGGCGGCGAGATGAGGCCGACACCCGGCGTTGCGTACCGGACGTGGGCGATCATCTCGTTGACCTTCTTGCCGGGGAGGTGGCCACCTTCGCCGGGTTTCGAGCCTTGGGCCATCTTGATCTGGATCTCCTCGGCCGACGTGAGGTATTCGGAGGTGACACCGAACCGACCGGAGGCGACCTGCTTGACGCTACACTCCTTTTCAGTGCCGAACCGTTCGGGCGGCTCGCCGCCTTCTCCCGTATTTGATTTCCCGCCGAGGCGGTTCATCGCGATGGAGTTGGTTTCGTGGGACTCCGGCGAGATGCTCCCGAGACTCATCGCGGCCGTTGAGAACCGTTCGACGAGTTCGTGGACCGGCTCGACCTCCTCGAGGGAGACCGATTCGCGGTCCGAATCGAACTCAAGCAGCCCACGAAGTGTCTGGAGGTTCTCGTTTTGATCGTTCATCAGTTCGGCGAACTCCAGATATCGCTCGTAGTCGCCGCTGCGCACCGCTTGCTGGAGCGTGCCGACCGTCTGAGGGTTCCACTGGTGGTAAATGCCGGAGGACCGGTGTTCGTACTCGCCCTGCGTCTCCAGTTCGGGATCGCTCCCGAAGCCGACCGCGTGGCGGGTCCGGACGTCGTCTTCGATCACGTCGAGACCGATTCCTTCCGTCCTGATCTCGGTCCCCTCGAAGTACTCGGCGATCAGGTTCGAATGCAGGCCGACGGCTTCGAAGATCTGGGCACCCTGATAGGACTCGACCGTCGAGATCCCCATCTTAGCCATGATCTTCAGCAGGCCGTGTTCGAGCGCATGGATGTAGCCGTCGATGGCTTCGGCCTCGTCGACGCCATCCGGTCCGGCACAGAGGTCGGAAATCGTCTGGTAGGCCAGATACGGGTTGACCGCGCCCGCGCCGTAACCGACCAGTGTGGCGAGGTGATGGACCTCCCGCGGATCGCCGGATTCGACGACGAGGCCGACATCTGTCCGCAGGCCGTGGCGGACCAGATCGTGGTGGACGCCGCCCGTTGCGAGCAGGCTCGGGATCGGAATCCGATCTTCGCCAGCGCCGCGATCCGAGAGCACGACAATGTCCGCACCCGCGTGGATCGCTTCGCGAGCGTCGTTTCGAAGCTCCTCGACAGCCGTTTCGAGGTCCGTCTCCGGGTCGTAGGTCATGTCGATGGTCGTCGACTCGAAGCCGTCCGCGTCGCGGTCGAGGCCCTTGATCGACGCCGTCTCCTCGTCGCTCAGGACAGGCGAGTCAACAACGAGCTGCTGGGCGTGCTCGGGCGACTCGTCCATCAGGTTCCGCTGTTTACCGAGTCGCGACTGGAGGCTCGTGACGAGCTCCTCGCGGATGTAGTCGATCGGCGGGTTCGACACCTGCGCGAAGAGCTGTTTGAAATACGTGAACAGCGGGCGATTGAACTCACCGAGGACAGACAGCGGCGTGTCGTCGCCCATCGAGCCCACGGGGTCCTTGCCCTGGTTCGCCATCGGTTCCAGCAGATGGTTGAGCTGGTCGGTTGTGTAGCCGAAGGCCGCTTGGTGGGCCCGAAGCTCCGAGACGTCTCCCTGTGGTTCGAGACTCTCACCTGCGATCTCATCGAGGTGTTGCTGATGGTCGTCGACCCACTTGCCGTACCTATCGTCGATTAGGTCGTCGAAGACCTCGGCATCGGGAATGACCCGTCCTTCCTCGGGGTCGGCGACGAAAATCTCGCCGGGCTGGAGCCGACCACGCTCTTGGATCTCGCTGGGGTCGGTTTCGAGCGCGCCGACCTCGCTGGCCATGATGAGTTGGTTGTCGCTGGTGATGTCGTACCGGCAGGGCCGCAGGCCGTTGCGGTCCAGGACCGCCGAGATCTTCTCGCCGTCGGTGCCAGCGACGAGCGCAGGACCGTCCCACGGCTCGATTAGGCTGGCGTGGTAGTCGTACCACTCCTGTCTGTCGGGGTCCATCGAATCGTCGTTCTCGTGGGCCTCCGGAATCAGCATGCGGAGCACGTGCGGGAGCTCCCGGCCCGAGTGAAGCAGGAGTTCGACCGCGTTGTCGACGCTCGCCGTATCCGACTGTCCGGCCTTGGTGATCGGTTTGAGCGTCTCGAGATCCTCGCCGAAGTTCTCGTCTTCGAGCGCTGACTCGCGGGCGCGCATCCAGTTGATGTTGCCGCGGATCGTGTTGATTTCGCCGTTGTGGATGATCTTCCGGTAGGGGTGGGCGAGATGCCACGCACCGAGCGTGTTGGTCGAGAACCGGGCGTGAACCAACACGAGCGTACTTTTGACTCGGTCGTCGTTCAGATCCAGATAGTAGTCGGCGAGCTGCTCGCCTTTGAGCAGTCCTTTATAAACGACGGTTTTGCGGTCGAGCGAACAGACGTAGAATCGGTCGGCGCCGTCGATCGCGTCGACATCGGCTTCGATTGCTTTGCGGGCGAGATACAGCGCGCGGTCGAACTCGTCGACCGACAGGCCCTCGGGCGTGACGAAGACTTGCCAGACGTCCGGCTCGGAGTCGACGGCCGTCTTGCCGAGGTCGCTGTTGTCCGTGGGCACGTCGCGCCACTCGAAGGCCTCGATATCGTACTCGGCGAGGGTTGCCTCGACGAACTCGACGATTTCAGCGCGCGCGTCGTCGTCTTGCGGCATGAAAATCGAGCCGACGGCGTACGTCTCAGGCAGGTCGTCGACGACATCTTCGAAAAAGTCGTCGGGTCGCTGGACAGTGATTCCGGCTCCGTCACCGGTGTCTTTCTCTGCGCCGGTGGTACCTCGGTGTTCGAGGTTACAGAGCAGTTCGATGCCGTCTTCGACGACGCTGTGCGAGGCACCGCCGTCGAGATCTACGACCGCTCCAACACCGCAGTTTGATCGTTCGTCAGTCGGGTCCGCAAGCCCGACCGCCCCGTCGTGCGAGTCCGTCCCACGCACAGGGGTATCACTGTGTGACTTGGTCATACATGAACAGAGCAAACGATGAAATAAATGCCTACTGATGAAGGGATAAGGGTTCCTTAATTACATATTAGGAAGTCGAAGGTCATTGATGCTCATGATACCCGAATAACCATCATGAACGAACTACTGTTAGCTCTAATTTTAGGTTGTGGGAAAATAAAGCTACCGGCTAGCTGTGTCGACTAGTAATTCTTTGCAAAGTATGCTGTTTGGGTTGCCTGGTCGTCGCAAATCGCACAGCTGTCGGCTTCGCCAACCGGCTCTTCGTCGTCGAACGGACACATCACGATCTCTGCCGACAGCGGTTCTTTGATCGGCTCTTCGCAGGCTTCGTCACCGCACCACGGCACTTTGACGTAGCCGTTGTTCGGGCCGAGCGTCCCGAGAATCTCTTCGCGTGAGCCAGCCTCGCGGACGTTCTCCTCCAAGTTTTCCTCGGCCGCGGCGTACAGTTTGGCGTACACCTCGTCGAAGTGGTCTTGAACCGTTTTGGCGATTCCGTCGCGGTCCTCGACGGACTCCTCGCCGTCCGGTCGGTGGACCACTGTGATTTCCTCGTCGTCGACCTCGTAGGGGCCGATTTCTAGCCGAACGGGCACGCCTTTGAGCTCCCACTCGTTGAACTTGAAGCCGGGATTGCGCTCGTCGCGGTCGTCGAGTTCGACGCGGATGCCCGCCTCAGCGAGGTCGTCACGAACCGACTCGGCGTACTCCAAGACCTCCTCTTGGGTGTCTTCCTGCCAGATCGGAACGATGACGACCTGTTCTGGAGCCACGGTCGGCGGCAGCACGAGCCCCTGGTCGTCGGAGTGAGTCATGATCAGCGCGCCGATTGCACGCCACGACAGCCCCCACGAGGTGGTGTGGGCCGGTTGGGTCTCCTCGTCTTCATCCGAGAAGGTGATCTCGAAGGCCTCGGCGAAGGAGGTCCCGAGATGGTGACTGGTGCCCGCTTGGACGGATTTGCCGTCGGGCATCAGCGCCTCGACAGTCGTCGTGGTGTGGGCGCCGGGGAACTTGTCGTGGTCCGGCTTCTGGCCCTTGAGGACCGGAATCGCCAGCAGATCCTCGTAGAGTTCGGCGTACTGGTCGAGGCGGGTCATCGTCTCGTCCCATGCCTCGTCGTGGGTCTCGTGGGCGGTGTGGCCCTCCTGCCAGAGGAACTCTTTGGTCCGGAAGAACGGTTTTGTCTCGGTGGCCTCCCAGCGAACGACCGAACACCACTGATTCACGCGGAGGGGCAGATCACGGTGGCTCCGGACCCACTGGGCCATGTAGGGGGCGATGATCGACTCGCTGGTCGGCCGGACCGCGAGTCGCTCTTCGAGTTCCTCGTGGCCGCCGTGGGTAACCCACGCGACCTCGGGGTCGAAGCCTTCGACGATGTCCTTCTCGCGTTCGAGGTAGCTCTCGGGGATCATCATCGGGAAGTAGGCGTTCTGGACGCCCGTCGACTTGAATTTGCTGTCGAGTTCGTTCTGGATGTACTCCCAGAGCGCATAGCCACGCGGACGCGTGACGATGAAACCGCTCATCCCTTCGGGGCCGTAGTTCGCGAGGCCAGCCTTCTGGACGACTTCGGCGTACCAGTCGCCGGTGTTGTACTGCTTGCGTTCGGTAATACCGAGGTCTTGGTCGCTATCGCTACTCATTGCCTGAGTTCCGGAAGCGTGACAAATAAACTCGGTGTGTTCGCGGTCGACACCGGCTGTGGGTGTGTGAACGCCCACACAGCGTCCGTGGTATCACGACTCGGAGAAGTCTTATCGGTGAGGGGGGTCTACAGTTGTTTGCAATGGCACACGGTAAAGTTGACTTCTTCAACGACACGGGCGGCTACGGTTTCATTTCGACTGACGATTCTGACGACGACGTGTTCTTCCACATGGAAGACGTTGGCGGCGAGGATCTTACAGAGGGCGAGGAGATCGATTTCGATATCGAACAGTCTCCCAAAGGCCCGCGAGCGACCAACGTCGTTCGTAACTAACTGACTACACTGTCGCCACCCGGCGACACTGCAACACTTCATTTTTGAGCAGACTACGACCGAGAGCCTGCGGTCTCGGCTAATCAGCCGGTTCGTTCGGCGACCTTGCGGAGCATCTCGTATTCGTCGTCCGAATAGGCGATGACTCGCACGTCGACCAACGAGTCAGGCTTGTAGTCGGCGAGCTCCGAGCAGATGAGGTCCGCCGCGCGCTCGAAGGCGAAGCCAGCCGCGCCGGTCCCGAGTACCGGCACCACGAGCGACTCACAGCCGAGTTCGTCGGCGGCCTCAAGGCTGTTCCACGTCGCCTCCTGAATGCTCTCCTCGGTAGCTTTGCCGTCTCCGTAGTGGGGCATCGCCGCGGCGTGAATGACGGAGTCGGCGTCGAGATCGAAGGCGTCGGTGACCGCGACCTCGCCGAGGTCGACCGGGCCTTTTGCCATCGCGGCGTCGTTGAGTTCGTCGCCTGCCCCACGGCGGAGCGCGCCAGCGACACCACTTCCCATTTCGAGGCTCGTTCCGGCGGCATTGACCAGTGCGTCTGCCTGTTGGGTGGCAATATCACCTTGGATCGTGGAAAACTCCATGATTGTAGTTGCTGACTACTCCCCCGTAAACACTGGCTACTATACGGAAAACGGACTCTCAGCTTCGCGCCACTCCCACCCCGGCAACCGCGTCTGAAACCCCGCCGCCAGCGCCGCATCCAGATCGTCGACCCCCGCGTTCTCGCCGTCCTCGCCATGCGTATGCACATCGGCGAAATGGAACGTCGCCTGCGCCAGCAGCGCCAGCGGCTGGCCACCCGCGATCGTCGACGCCAGTTCCCGACCCAAAATCTCGTCGACGATGAACCCCGGATAATCATCCTCCACGTCTAGTTCCCGCAGCAGCCCGACGTAGCCCGCGACGTTGACTGCCACTTCGCCGTCGGCGAACACCGCGTCGACCTCGTCTTTATAAGCGGTCTCGCTCACGCTGTCGACCTCCGTCTCGAACAGCGTGCCGAGTCGCTGGCGGGTGTCGTTGATGATCGGGACGATTGTTGGCGCGCGGCGGCGGATCCATCCGTATTCAGTGTCGACGCGGTCGGGTGTCAGCTTCATATCCCGTTTCAGACTCCCAACTGGCTTACGTGTTTGCGAAGGGTTTTATAACGCGGATCGTATAACCCCGAGTAAGCGGGTTTTCGTCGTCTGTTCCCGCATTCGCACCTATCGAAGCATCTTTCGAGTATGTTCCATACCGACTCCCAGTTCCGGACGGCTACACAGCTACCCGTGCAGTCAGCAACAGCCACCGGCCGGTCGACGATAGGTCGCTCCAGACGCAGTCCCGATTTCTCCGACTTATGAGTTCAGTAGACAAGCAGCTCGACGATCTGAAAGCAGAGATAGACAGCGAGGTTCCAGCCGATATCACCGTCTCCGACGTTACCTACGAGGGGCCGGAGTTGGTGCTCTACACGCCACATCCCAAGCGGTTCGCACGGAACGGTGATCTGGTCCGCAACCTCGCTAGCAAACTCCGGAAACGCATCACGGTCCGCCCGGACCCCGAAGCGCTGTCGGCCCCGAAGGCGGCCGAAGACGAGATCCTCTCGGTGATCCCCGACGAGGCGGGCGTCACCGATCTCGACTTCCACCAAGACACCGGCGAGGTCGTCATCGAGGCCGAAAAGCCCGGCATGGTGATCGGTCGACACGGCTCGACGCTCCGCGAAATCACCAAACAGGTCGGCTGGACCCCCGAGGTCGTCCGGACGCCGCCGATCGAGTCCTCGACAGTCTCGAACGTCCGCAACTTCCTCAAACAGGAACGCGACGAGCGCCGGGACATCCTCGAACGTGTCGGTCGACAGATCCATCGCGAGGAGATGGGTCGCGATCAGTGGGTCCGCATTTCGACGCTGGGCTGCTGCCGCGAGGTCGGCCGCGCGAGCTTTATTTTGTCGACGGCCGAAACCCGGATTCTGATCGACTGCGGTGACAAACCCGGCGCGGAAGGCGAAGTGCCCTACCTGCAAGTGCCGGAGGCACTCGGTTCGGGCGCGAACTCCATCGACGCCGTGGTGCTTACCCACGCCCACCTCGACCACTCGGCGCTGCTGCCGCTGCTGTTCAAGTACGGCTACGACGGCCCGATCTACTGTACGGAGCCGACGCGAGACCTGATGGGCTTGCTGCAGCTCGACTACCTTGATGTCGCTGCCAAAGAGGGCCGCACCCCGCCGTACGACTCCGAGCAGGTCCGCGAGACGATCAAACACACCATTCCGCTCGAATACGGCGACGTGACCGATATCGCGCCGGACGTAAAGATCACCTTCCACAACGCGGGCCATATCCTCGGCTCGGCGGTGACTCACTTCCACATCGGCGATGGCATGTACAACGTTGCCTTCTCGGGCGACATTCACTACCAAGACACCCGCCTGTTCAACGGGGCGGTCAACGACTTCCCGCGAGTGGAGACGCTCGTCATGGAGTCGACCTACGGCGGTCGCAACGACTACCAGACCGATCAGGAAGACTCCGAGGAGAAACTCCTGGAGGTCGTCAACGAGACCTACGACAAGGGCGGCAAAGTACTGATTCCGGCCTTCGCCGTCGGCCGTTCCCAGGAGATCATGCTTGTTCTCGAAGAGGCGATGCGGACCGGCAAGATCCCGGAGATGCCGATCCACCTCGACGGGATGATCTGGGAGGCGACCGCGATCCACACCACCTATCCCGAATATCTGCGTGACGACCTCCGGGATCGGATCTTCCACGACGACGAAAACCCGTTCCTCGCCGACCAGTTCAACCACATCGACGCTGGCGAGGACGAACGTCAGGAGGTCGCCGACGACGATCAGTGTATCATCCTCTCGACCTCCGGGATGATCACCGGTGGGCCGATCATGTCGTGGCTGCGGCATCTCGGCACTGATCCGGACTCCCGACTCGTTTTCGTCGGGTATCAGGCGCAGGGAACAATGGGGCGACGCATTCAGAACGGGTGGGACGAGATCCCGGTCAACGACAGCTATGGCGGTGGCCGATCGAACACGCTGTCGCTCAACATGGACGTTTCGACCGTCGACGGCTTCTCCGGCCACGCCGACCGGAAGGGGTTGATGGACTTCGTTCGGACAATGAACCCACGGCCCGAGAAGGTACTGTGTGTCCACGGCGACGAACGATCGGTCCAAGACCTCTCGTCGGCACTCTACCACGAGTTCAACATGCGGACGTTCGCACCGAAAAATCTCGAAACGTTCCGCTTCAAATAGTCGACGCCGCGGCGACTCTGTTGTCGGTACTCAGCGGAGTTCCTTCCACTCGGTGCCACACTCGGGACAGGTGCGTACGGTAAAGACTTCGTCGGGGTCGTTCTGCTTTTTCAGAGTCTCGTTGCACTTTGTACAGACGATGCGGCCGTAGTTGTCCTTCTCCAACTCGTCGTCGCGGAGCCCTTTGCGGGTCGACTTCATAAAAACGGATAGATACGCCAGCCTAAAAACTGCTTGGCTGTTGTGATCTGTTTGCGAAGAAGACGATAGACGAGTCGAAACGCTTGACCATACCGCCACGAAGGAGTCGGTGTGTCCCGTCGTCGACTGTTCGGATCGCTCTGCGGGCTCGTCTTTCTGGTCAACCTCGCTCGGATCGTCTTTGCCCCGCTGCTGAACGTGTTCATCACGGAGTTCCCGATCGGGGAAGCGACCGCGGGCTTCATCGTAACGCTGGCGTGGATCGGCAGCGCGTCGCTCAGGCTGCCCGCGGGGTGGTTGTTGACCCGCGTACCCCGCCACTGGGTCGTGCTCGTCTCCGGCGGCATCCTCACCGTTTCGGCCGGTCTCGCTGCAGCCGCGGTCACGGTCCGCCAGCTGATGGTCGGGGCGTTTCTGATGGGGATCGCCTCGGGCATCTACTTCGTTGCGGCCAACCCGCTTTTGAGCGAGTTGTACCCCGAGCGTGTCGGTCGCGTCATGGGTATCCACGGCACTGCCAGCCAGATCGCCGCCGTAATCGCTGCGCCCTTCGTCGCACTCACGCTGTTGGTCGACTGGCGACTCGCTTTCGTTTCGATCTCGGTTGCGGCGGCGGGCGTCACCCTGTTGACGTGGCTGCTTGCTCGGCGCACCGAACTCCCGGCGGCGGGCGTCGACGACCGCTCGGTGCTTCGGGCGGCCCGAACCGAATGGGACGTGATCCTCACGGGCGTCGTCATCATCGGCGCAGCCTCGTTTCTCTGGCAGGGGCTGTTCAATTTCTACGAGCTGTTCATGCTCTCGAAGGGACTGTCGTCGGGGGCCGCACAGGGACTGTTGACGCTCGTCTTCGCGGCGGGCGTCCCCGCTTTCTTCGTCGGCGGCCAGCTCGCCGACCGGCTGCCGATCATCCCCTATCTGCTCGGGATTCTCGTCTCCTTCGCTGGCTGTGTGCTGCTGGTGGTCGCCGCCGAGGGGCTTTTCGCACTCGCCGTCGTGACCACACTAATCGGCTTCGTGATTCACACCCTCTACCCCGCAGTCGACACGTATCTACTGGCCTCCCTGCCGGATGCCACCCGTGGCAGTGGGTATGCGGTATTCAGTGCGAGCGCGATGGCTCTCCAGTCGACGGGGTCGTCGGCAGTCGGCACGCTGATCGAAGGTGGAGCCAGCTACGAGCAGGTTTTCGGCGGGTTTGCGGCCCTGTTGATCGTGTTTATACTTGGGCTTGGCGGAGCCGCACGGCTCGGGAAACTCCCCTCCTGAGCGGGCCGCCCGAGCCCCCCGGCCAACAGGCGAACCGAGGGGCATATGCCCGCAGGGTTCCAACGAATGGCAAGAAATGGAGTACGTCCAAGAGCGGATTACGACGCTCCACGAGCTTCGAACGCCGACCCCGGAGGCCCCGACCGACCGGACGGCGGTCGTCGTGCCGATGACCGAACTGGAGTACGGCGGGTTGGCCGCCGAGGGCGTCCTCTCGGAGCTTGCAACCGTCGACCCCGACCGAGTTGTGGTCCCACTTCGAGCCCCGCCCGAGAAGGTCGGCCCGTTCCGGGAGTGGCTCGATAGTTTCGACCTGTCGGTCGAGGTGCTGTGGTGTAGCGGCCCTCGCATCAACGAACTGTTGGCTGACCACGGCCTCAACGGGGAGGGAGGTAAAGGGCGGGATGTCTGGCTCGCACTCGGACAGGTCCTCGATTCGGAGTACGTCGTCTGCCATGACGCCGACACAAAGACCTATGAACGCTCGTACGTACCGCGACTGCTGTTTCCGCTCGAACACGGCCACGAGTTCGCCAAGGGGTACTACGCCCGCGTCGAGAACAACGCGCTCTACGGTCGACTGTTCCGCCTCTTTTATGTACCCTTGATTCGGACGCTTGCCGGCGAAACTGACGCCCCGGTGTTGGACTACCTCTCGGCGTTCCGGTATGCGCTCGCCGGTGAGTTCGCCGCGACCGGCGAACTCGTCTCGAAGCTCCGTGTCCAGCGATCCTGGGGGCTCGAAGTCGGCACGTTAGGCGATGCCTACGCCCATGCTGGCTTCGAAAAAACCGCACAGGTCGACCTCGGGGCCTACGAACACGACCACCGGGCGGTGAGCGGCCCGACGGGGCTTTCAGAAATGAGCAGCGCCGTTGGCGACGCTCTGTTTCGCGTCCTAAGTGAGCACGGTGTCGACCCCGACTACGACACGGTGGCCGACCGCTACCGATCGGTGGCCGCAGGACTCGTCGACCAGTACGCGGTCGATGCGGCCTACAATGGCCTCGACTACGATCGAAGCGACGAACTCGATCAGGTCGCCGCCTACAGCGAAACCGTCGGCGAGCCCGGCGAGGACACACGACTCCCGGCATGGCGTGAGGCACCAATCAGCCCCGCGGCAGTTGCCGAGGCCGCAGCCGCCGATCTGGCGGCCGCGGCCGCCGAGTCGGTGGCGGAATCGGACTCCGAGCCCACCGACGAACCGGCCGACAGCGTCTCCCACGAGTAGCCGACAGACCGATACGTTCTCACCGTCCAGAGTGTGCTGTATGACGACCACTCAGGATGAGCTCGCGGGCGTCGTCGATCTGTTCGGCGCGCTGACGCGGGCGGAGCTGACCGCCGCGCTCGGCGAACTCGCGTTCAAACAGGGCCAGGACGTCGACGAGTCGGCCCTGCGGTCGGCGATCGAGACGGCGGTCGAGGCTTACGCGCTGGTCGAGTACGAGCCCGACGAAGGCGACGACACACTCGTCGCCGTCGGGCCAACCGCGTTTGCTACCCTACCGCCGAACGCCGAGGATCTGCCGCATATTCTCGATTTCGACCGCCGGTCAGTCGGCCGTGAGCGGCTCGCCAGCCAAGTTAGCCAGCGCCTAACAAGCGAGGCCGAGGCCGCGGTCGACAGCGCAGATACCGAGCGGGCGACCGAACTGCTCGATGTGAGCTACGATCTGGAGGCGTGGGCGGCAATCGACGCCAGCGGGGTTCGGTCACGGCTGGAACCAGTTCTCCCGCAAGATTAAGAGGATACCGCCCAAGGGAAAGGTATGGACCTGACGGGCATCCGCCGGTACACGCCATCGGAGCTGGCCGATCCGGACCGGGAGGCGGCGGTGCTTGCCCCTATCATCCAGCAGGGCGGACGCTATGAGATCCTCTTTACCAAACGCTCCGAACACCTCGGAAATCATCCCGGTCAGATGAGTTTTCCGGGCGGCGGCCGTGAGCCGGAAGACGCCGATCTGGAGGCGACTGCCCGCCGCGAGGCCCACGAGGAGATCGATCTCGACCCATCGGCGGCCGAGATCGTCGGTGCTATCGACGACATTGAGACCGTCACCCGGTACATCGTCCGCCCTTTCGCCGGGTTCATCCCCGACTGCACCTACACACCCGACGAGTACGAGGTCGCCGAAATCGTCCGGCTGGGCGTCGAGGACCTCACTGACTTGGCAAACTACGAGTCGGAACACCGCGACCACCCCGAGTACGGCCCGATCCGCATCCACTTCTTCCACGTCGACGGCTACACCGTCTGGGGGGCGACCGGCCGAATGCTGGCGCAGCTACTCGAACTGACGACTGACTGGGAGATCCCACCGGAGGTCGACCGCGTCGCCAAGCCGGATGCCGAACTCCCGATGTAACAGCTTACTCGTTGTCCGTCTCGTCGCTGCCGTCCTCGATGTCGATCTCCGTCGAGTCGTCGGACTGCTCGGATTCCTCGTCTTCGCCGGAGGCCGTTGAGTCGTCGGGTGTGTCGACGTCGGCTTCTTCGTCGGTCACAGTAACTGTTTTCGCCGACTCCGATTTCGGCACCCGTACCTGCAGCGTCCCCGATCGGGTGAGCGTCGCGGTGGGATCGGCGTTCGCCGCGGTGACACTGGCGTCGTCGGGGAACCGAGCCGTGCCCGACAGCGTCAGCCCACGGCCGGGGAACCGCATCTCGAAGCCCTCATAGAACTCCCGGAAGCGGTCGATCCGAACTTCGAGTTCGTTGTCCATAAACCGGACCTGCACGTCCTCCTTGGTCGCCCCCGGCGCGTCGAAGACGACGAGGTACTCCTCGTCAGTTTCGAGGAGGTCGTAGGCCAGCGGTTTGCGCTCCTGGACCTGTCCGACCCCGCGACCAACGCGTTCGAGCACCGTGTTGATCGCCTCCCGCCCGTAGCTTTTGAGCCGCGTCATAGTTCGATCTCCTCGAGGGCCGAGGCCTCGGTGCAGTAGGGACAGACCAGATCGGCCGTCTGGTGGTCCTCCGGCACGTCGTACGTATAGTGGACCTCGAACATATCGAGTTCGCAGTCCGTATTGTCACAGATAACTTCGACGGTGGCTGGCATGGTCGGATACTAGGTCGCCACCGGCATAAATGACGTGGAGCGCGGTAATTCGGCCGATACCCGGACCGCACAGTTTTACCGCGTCGACGCCGAAGGCCGTCGTATGACTCATCCGTCGGATCTCTCGGTCACCATCGTCGACGGCTACGTCGACGAGCCGGCGCATTTCGGCGTCCCGCCCTACATCTCGACGTATCCACGGTTTACCGCCGGCGCGCTCGTCGACGCTGGCGTTCCCCAAGCGGCGATTACCTACCACACGATCGACGAACTCCGCGAGGACAAACAGAAATGGCAGGCGATCTCTCAGGCGGATCTCTTTGTATACGTCGGCGGGATGACCGTTCCCGGCAAATACGTCGGCGGCACCCCCGCAGAGCCCGACGAGGTCAAGGAGATGGCGTGGGTCGCCGAGGGAACTTCTGTGCTCGGTGGCCCGGTCCGGTTCGGCGTCGGCGATGAGAACGCCGGGGCGACCGAGACCGAACGCAAGGATCTCGACTACGACTTCGTCGCGAAAGGCGACATCGAAGCCGCGGTCTACGATCTCGTCGACTCCGGGCTGGAGGGCTTTAATAATCGAATGCGGGACAACGACGAACTGTCGCGGTGGGCCCCCGGCGGCGCGTTCATCGTCGAGCAACACCCGAACCATCCCGACCACCTGATCTGCGAGCTGGAGACCTCTCGGGGCTGTGCCTACCGGTGTTCGTTCTGCACTGAGCCCTTATACGGGAACCCGGCGTTCCGGACGCCCGTGGCGGTCGTCGAGGAGGTCGACGCCCTGTCGGACTCCGGGGTCCGGCATTTCAGACTGGGTCGACAGGCCGACATTCTCGCGTTCGGTGGCGACGGCGAGGCCCCCAACCCCGAGGCACTCAGGCAGCTCTATGGCGGGATTCGGGAGGTCGCCCCGGACCTCGAAACACTCCACTTGGACAATATGAACCCCATTACGATCACCGAGTGGCCCGATGCCAGCCGGGAGTGCATCCGGATCATCGCCGAACACAACACGCCCGGCGACACCGCCGCCTTCGGCCTGGAGTCGGCCGATCCGCGCGTCCAAGCGGAGAACAACCTCAATGTAACTGCCGAAGAATGCTTCGAGGCTGTCAAAATCGTCAACGAAGAGGCGGGCTGGCGACCGGGCGAAGACGCCGAGGCGGCCCCGACCCACGGTGAAGGGGCGGCCAACCGACTCCCGAAACTCCTGCCGGGAATCAACCTGCTCCACGGCCTCAAGGCCGAGCGCGAGGAGACCTACGAGCACAACCGCGAGTTCCTCCAGCGCGTCTACGACGAGGAGCTCATGTTACGCCGGATCAACATCCGGCAGGTGATGGCTTTCGACGGGACCGATATGTCTGAGACCGGCGCGGAGATTGCCCACGATCACAAGGAATTATTCAAATCTTATAAAAAGGAAATCCGCCAGCAGATCGACCAGCCGATGTTGGAGCGGGTGACGCCGCAGGGCACTGTTCTCCCGGATGTCCATCTCGAATACCATCAGGACGGCCGAACCTTTGGTCGACAACTCGGGACCTACCCCCTGCTCGTCGGTATCCCCGGCGAACACCCGCTTGAGACGACCATCGACGCGGTCGTCGTCGACCACGGCTACCGCTCGGTCACCGCCGTTCCGTATCCGCTGGATATCAACAGCGCGACCATGAACGAACTCGAAGCCCTCCCCGAAATCGGCCGCCAGCGCGCTGGCGACATCATCGTCGACCGCCCCTACGAGACCGCCGCCGAAGCCGGCGATCAGATCGACCTGACGAAGTACGTCACCGCCAACCCGTCACAGCAGGCCGACTGACGCTGTCGGCTCCCCTCCCACACCATGACACAGAAACTCACAACGGAGATCACACGGATTTCGGTCCCCACCGACACAGTCGCACCGACCGACCAGACGAACGTGTATCTGGTCGAGGGCGACGAATCGCTCCTCCTCGATCCCGCCGCGCGCCACCCCGAGGTCGACGACGCCATCGCCGACTGTACGCCCGACCACATCACTGCCACCCACTGTCATCCCGACCACACCGCGGGACTGACGGCCTACGCCTTCGAGACCGACGCGACGGTCTGGGCACCGGTCGGCTACGAGAACCGCTTTGCCCAGTCGACCGGGGTCTACCCCGCTCGAACCTTTCGGGAGGGCCACTCCGTCGGTCCGGCGACCGCGATCGAAACACCGGGCCACGCCAGCGACCACACCGCCTTCGAGGTCGACCTCGACGACGGCCGGACGGCGATTTTGACGGGGGATCTCGTCGTCGCCGAGGGGAGCGTCGTCGTCGGTGGCCCGGACGCCGATATGGCCGACTATCTCGACTCCCTCCGGCGAGTTCGGGAGCGCGAGCCCGACGTGATCTACCCCGGCCACGGGCCGGTGATCGACGAGCCACGCGAGGCGATCACCCGGCTTCTCGCCCACCGCGAGAAGCGGGAGCAATCGGTTCTCGACGCGCTGGCCGCCAACGCCGAGGACGTCGGGGAGATCGTCGACCGTGCCTACGAGAAGGACATCAGCGGGGTCTCCGCTCTCGCACGCAAGACGGTGGTTGCCCACATTCGGAAACTCGCCGACGAAAAGCGAGTTCGGTGGGACCCCGAGACAGCACAGGCAACGCTGATCGGCCGGGAGCAGTAAGCCATGGAATCGCTCGAAACCGAACTCGACCGTGCCCGTGGACTCGATGTGGCGGCGCTGGCCGACGCCATCGAAACCATCGGCTTCGAGTGTACCCGCTGTGGAGCCTGCTGTAAGGGGTACGATCCCGAGGGCGGCGAGGGGTCGACGCAGAATACAGAAACCGACAGCACGACCGACCGCGAGCCGCACACCGCAACCGTGTTTCCCGACGAAGTCCGGGCGTTACAGGAGACGACCGACTACGACTGGCGGGATGTCGCCCGACCGATGCCGTACGGACTGACCGAGGGTGAGGATGGCCCCGAGGGCGAGACGTTCGAGTGGGCGCTGCAGGCCGACTCGTGCGGCGACTGTACGTTTTATACCGAGAGCGACGACGGAACCGGCAGTTGTGGCGTCCACGAGGATCGGCCACTGATCTGTCAGACGTATCCGTTCAGCGTCGACCTCGGCGGGACGAGCCAGCCGATGGGCGAAGCAGTTGATGCGGAGGGAATGGTTCGAGCCCACGAGTGCGAGGGCCTCGGTCGGGATATCTCCAGAGAGGAAGCCGAAGAGCTGGCGGGCGCGCTTAAAAAGCGAGCCGTCAGGGAGTTGGAGGAGGCGATCGGTGTCCGGGACAACTACGAGCCGACGGACATCGAGGAAGTAGTCGTCTACGACTCCGAAGGGGCGAAAACGGTGGATGGTCGACCAGTCGACGAGTAGCCCGGAGCGCCGGCCCAGCCCTCGGCTTCGGCGTCGGCGACCACGAGCGGCTCCTCGGCAGCGACCGTTTTCCGGCAGTAGGTTTCTTCGAGCGGGTCGACAGCACCCGCATAGATGTCGTCGTGGTCGCCCACGGTGGCCACGATGTGTTGGCTCCGGTCGTCGATACGGGTGAAGTATGCGATCGGGAACCCCGGCGTGTCAGCGGCTGTTCCGAGAACGGACCGGATTTTTGCATCGAGTGGCCGGTCGACGTCCGCTATCAGCCGCATCACGGTCGCAAGCGTCCGGAAACCCGTCTCGATTTCTGACATCGTCTGTCGTCTCTTCACACAGTCGACTGTGAGATACCGGCGGTCCGATGATCGACCGCCAGTCAGGGTCTCCGGACTCACATGAGGACACGTTCGGGTCCCATCCTGTCACTTTATAATGAAGCATGATAACATTGGGATAGAGGTATATTATGGAAATCTCAGATCAACTCCTCTGTCTGTTCAGTGCTGAAATAAGCGAGGAAGACGACCGCTACACCGTCGAGGTTCCGAAACGGGAGATCGACACTGGAGCCGTCGAGGCAGGCGACACCTACCGCGTGGCACTCATCTCTCGCACAGCCTCGGAGCCAGCTGACACCGACGAGCCGACGACTGCAAGCCGACCATCGGGCGAACCCCAGCCACCCGTCGAGGCTGGCGAACTCCGCTACGTCGAGATCGAAGACATCGGCAAACAGGGCGACGGCATTGCCCGCGTCGAGCGCGGCTACGTGATCATCGTTCCCGGTGCGGATGTCGGCGAGCGCGTCAAGATCGAAGTCTCCGAGGTCAAATCCAACTTCGCGGTCGGCGAGATCATCGAAGAAGACCTGTAGGCCGTCGACCAACCACCTGCAGTCCTTTTATATCAATTATATCATCAGCGGGCCGATGAGCACGCCCATTAGATGGACCCGTCGCGCGCCAAACCGCGGTGGGACGAGGCCGATGACCGTCGACACCGCGAAAACGAGCACGCCGAATAGACCAGTAAACGCGAACGAGAGGACGGTGAGAAACGTCAGTACGACCAACGAGACGCGCGTGTAGTCCGCACGGCCGACAGTTAACAGATACCGGTCACCGAGCGCGACCACCAGCAGGGTCCCGCAGGCCGCCCCGACGACGACTGCCGCCAGAAGGACCGGCACATCGAGGGGGACGCCAGTAGAGTCGACCGCAACCATCACCCCGGTTCGTGGCGTGCCGAGCGCGATGAGCGCGAAGAGGGCGAAAACGGTGTTGGCCGTGTTCGCGCCGCTGGTCGCCACGATGAAGCCGCGGTCGGGGTCCCGGTTCGGCACCGCGGGCAGGGCCATCACGGAGGCAATCGCCGCCGAGATGCCGGGCAGGTAGCCGACGATGGCCCCCGCGACTGAGCCGGCTCCGGCAGTGAGCCCCAAATCCCGTCGACCCATCGTGAGTTTGGCATCCGCCTGTGGCGGCACTCCGCCACCACCCATGGCATCAAGCAAGATCGGCGCGCCGAACAGCCCCGTCAACAGCGGCGTGAGCATACTGCCCGCGCCGAGTGGTGCTTCGGGCGTCACGTCGAGGGTCACCCAGCCTAGTGCGGCGGCAAGCCCGAACGATACCAGCCCGCCGACTATCGCTTCGGTCGACGATTCGGTCGCGACGAGCAGACAGACGACCGCGCCGAGCACGACCCAAAGGTGGGACCGTATAAATGGGTACGCGTGAGTCATCGCCCATGTGATCGGGAGCGCCAACGGCAGGGCAACCAAGACCGCCAGCCCGCTGCCGACCGCCGACAGCCGGAGGGCTTCGCGTCCTCGGCCCTCCAAGACCAGCCGGTGACCGGGGAGTGCGGAGATCGCCATCGCAGCGTCGGGCACGCCCAGCGAGAGCATCGGGACGATGTCGAGGAAGGTGTGGACGACGCCTGCGGTGAGCATCGCCACGCCGACGAACAGCGGATCAGCGGGAACCGAGGCCGCAGTCGCCGCCAGCAACAGCGCGAAATTGTTGGCGTGGAGGCCGGGCACCAGCCCGCTGGCGGTGCCGAGGGCGACACCGCTGAGGGCGAAGCCAACGAACGAGAGTACACCGTCGGGGTCGACCATCACCTGCAGCCAGAGTTCCATCGATGGTGATGGTTGCGCCTTCGGATTTAAGAGTGGGGCCGTGGGAACGTGGCTGTCGCTCGCCAGGTAGCACGCAAAAAATAACGGGTCTGCGAGTTGCGCCGGTTTAGCCGAAGAGGTTGCCGAGGCCCTCGCCGTCGGCCTCCTCGTCTTCGTCATCGTCGGCTGCTTCTTCGGCTTCGTCAGCGTCGGCCTCGTCGTCGCCATCGTCAGCCTCGTCGGCTGCGCCTGCGTCGGCTGCGCCACCGGCTGCGCCTGCGGCGGGCACGGCTGCGGCCGTCTCGATGGCTTCCTCGATGTCGACGTCCTCGAGGGCGGCAACGAGGGCCTTGACGCGGGACTCCTCGACATCGACGCCTGCTGCGTCGAGGACTGCGGTGATGTTGTCTTCGTTGAGCTCTTCGCCGGTCTCGTTCAGGATGAGTGCTGCGTAAACGTATTCCATTGTT
>Ga0102930_1000087_pt1 | contig 27793 bp, 27 predicted proteins | sample SalPon1_B_H2O_MG_FD_84514 | JGI IMG/M metagenome (GOLD analysis project Ga0102930, IMG submission 84514) | Salt pond water microbial communities from South San Francisco under conditions of wetland restoration - Salt Pond MetaG R1_B_H2O_MG | ecosystem: Environmental > Aquatic > Non-marine Saline... | reverse complement strand
TGGTTGTGCGCCCCGTAGGCCGAGATCTCCTTGGAGCAGGGGCAGAGGCTGGTCACGGGGATGACCAGCTTGACGCCCAGGTGGGCGCGACCGTGCTCGACGCGACCGATGAGTGTGACGTCGTAGTCCATCATCGCCCCTTGGCCGCTCACCGGGGCGTCCTTGCCTAGGAAGAACGGAAAGGTGAAGTGCGCCTCGCCCGACTGGGCATCGAGCCGGTCGATCATCGCCCGGGTCCAGTCGGCCAGGGTGTCCACCGACAGGTTGAGCGGCCCGTCGTTGAGCAGCGCGACGAAGCGCGACATGTGCGTGCCCTTCTTGTCCGCGGGCAAGCCGACGGTCAGTTGACACTCGGCGACACTCGCCTGCTGCCGGCCGTCGTCATGGATGGTCACGGGGTGACGAATGGCCTTGATGCCGACCTGGTCGATGGCGATATCGCGCGCATCGTGGCTGGACTGGACATCGGGCATTTCGTGGCTGTTCATGGGCAGTTCAAACGCAATGTTGGGTGAGGGAGTCGGGTTTCGGGGCTCGACTCTAGCATGTCGGCGCCGCTGACGCCGCCGGCGTCACGGTCGGAAGGTGACCGCCGAACGGGCGTTTTCCCATACGGTGACGGCCGAGACGTGGTAGGCCTCCGTGTCGAAGCTCGTCGCCAGCGCGTGGTGGAAATAGGCCGCGATATGCTCGGCGGTGGGATTGACCGTGTCGAAGGGCGCTACCTCGTTGAGGTAGGCGTGATCGAGACGCTTGGCGATCTCCCGCGCCCTTTCGCGGATCACCTTGAAGTCGACCACCATGCCCACCGAGTCCAGTTGCCGGCCGGTCACCTCGACCACTACCCGCCAATTGTGGCCGTGCAGGCGGGCGCAATTGCCCTCGTAGCCGTGCAGGCGATGGGCCGCGGCGAATTCAACCTCGGTGGTCAGGGTGTAGCTGCCCCCTGAAGGCAGTGATGTCGGGGTGCTCATGTGGCGCTCAACTGGTTTGGGGAACCTGGGCACGAATCAATGGACTCCCGTCAAGGCGGGCCGCCAAGGGCCCACTTGCGGCGTTGCGGCGCTTGCGAACGGCGTCGGTCATTCACGGTGCACCGCGCCTTGCCTCCGCGGCCCTGACGGTCCCGCAGGGACACTATCGATCCGTGTCGAGGTTCTCGATAAATGCGGCGATAGTATCCGCGATCGATCGAGAATCAAGTCCGGTGTCCGCCAGGCACTCCTCGCGGCTGCCGTGTTCGATGAAGCGGTCCTCGATCCCGAGGCGCAGGCCGGGGCGATTCACGCCATGCTCGGCCAGGGCGAGCAGCAGTTCGCTGCCCACCCCACCGATACGGCTACCTTCCTCGACGGTGACCAGCGCGTCGTGCTCGTCGGCCAGCGCGACGAGCGTCTCGATCGCCCAGGGGCGGGCCCAGCGCAGGTCGATCAGCGTGGCGTCGAGCGTCTCGCACACCGGCAGCAGCCGTTCGACCATCGCGCCGATGCCGATCACCAGCACCGAGCGGCCGGCACGGACGCGCCGTGGTGCGGTCGGTTCCGCGCCCAGCATCTCGCCGCCCAGGTCGGCCGGGCAGCGATCGCGCGGGTAGCGGATCAGCACCGGCCCGTGGTGGCTCAGCGCCCAGTCCATCGCGCTCTCCAGGTCGCGTTGGTCGGCAGGGACGGCGAGCGCGAGGTTGGGCACGCTCATCCCTAGAGCCAGATCGAAGCTCCCGGCGTGCGTGGGGCCGTCAGGGCCCACCAGCCCCGCGCGGTCAACCAGGAAGGTGACCGGCAGGCGTTGCAGGGCGATGTCGTGGATGACCTGGTCCCAGGCACGCTGCAGGAAGGTCGAGTAGATCGCGACCACCGGGCGCATTCCCTCGGTGGCCAGTCCGCCGGCCAGGGTCACCGCGTGCTGCTCGGCGATGCCGACGTCGAAGAGCCGCTCGGGAAAGCGCGCCTGGAACCCCTGCAGGCCCGAGCCCTCGACCATCGCCGGCGTGATCGCGATCACCCGGGCGTCAGCATCGGCCTGCGCGCAGAGGTGGGCGGCGGCCGCCTCGGTCCAGGTGGGCGCCCCGCTCGGCGCCGCTGCACCCGCGGGGGGCTTGTCGGCGCGACTGACGCCATTGCGGGCCACGCCATGGAAACCCACCGGATCGCGCTCGGCCAGCGCCAGGCCGCGCCCCTTCTGCGTGACCACGTGCAGCAGCCGCGGACCGCGCTGTTCCCGCAGGTTGGCCAGCGTGTCGAGCAGGGCGTCGAGATCGTGGCCGTCGATGGGGCCGTAGTAGCGGAACCCCAGCTCCTCGAACAGGCTCGAGGTGCCCCCCAGCAGCTGGTGCATGCCGTCGCGCAGTCCGGCGCGCGTCGAGCCCAGCAGCTCGCCCAGCGGGCCGGCCTGTGCCAGCATTTCCTCGCCGGAATGACGGAAACGCTCGATCAGGGGATTGCTGCGCAGGCGGGTGAAGTGCTGGTTGAGTGCGCCGACGTTGGGCGAGATGCTCATCTCGTTGTCGTTGAGGATCACCAGCAGGTTGGCCTGCCGGTCACCGGCATGGTTGAGGGCCTCGAAGGCCTGGCCGGCGGTCATGGCACCATCCCCGATGATGGCCACCGCCTGGCGGTCCTCGCCCCGCTGTTCGGCGGCCAGCGCCATGCCGAGCGCCGCGCTCACCGACGTGCTGGAATGGCCGGCGCCGAACGCGTCGAATGCGCTCTCCTCGCGTCGGGTGAACCCTGCCGGCCCGCCGCGCTGGCGCAGACGGGCCATCCAGTCGCGCCGGCCGGTGAGCATCTTGTGCAGGTAGGTCTGGTGACCCACGTCCCAGACCAGGCGGTCGTGCGGCGTGTCGAAGACGCGATGCAGCGCGAGTGTCAGTTCGACGACGCCGAGGTTGGCGGCCAGGTGGCCGCCGGTTTCCTCCACCTGGGCGAGCAGGGCGTGGCGCATCTGTTCGGCCAGTGACGGCAGCGAGCCGCGGGAAAGCGCCCGCAGGTCGGCCGGTCGCTCGATCAGATCGAGCAGGTGCGTCTGGCGTGGGCTCAGCGGCATCAGTGCTGGCGCTGGGTGACGAATGCGAGGCAGGCGCTCAATGCCTGCGGGTCGGCGCCGAGCGTCGCCAGCTCCCACAGGGCGGCGTGCGCGTGGCGCACCGTGTCGTCGAGCTCGCGCCGCGCGCCCTCGAGCCCGGCGACCGTGACGTAGGAGCACTTGTCGGTGGCGGCATCCTTGCCCGGGGTCTTGCCCAGCGATTCGGTCGAGCCGGTGAGATCGAGTATGTCGTCCTGTATCTGGAAGGCGCGGCCCAGCAATCGACCGAAATCGTCGAGCAGCCGGCACTCGCGCGCGGGCAGCCCGGCCCAACGGGCCCCCAGCGCCAGCGAGGCACGGATCAGTGCGCCGGTCTTGCGGTCGTGCAGGTCGGCGAGCGTCTCGAGCGTCGGCTGCCGGTCCGCCGGGTGCCCGGCGAGCGACAGGTCGATGGCCTGTCCACCAACCATCCCCGCCGGGCCGGCGGCCTCGGCCAGCCGGCGGCTCCAGTCGAGACGGACGGCCGGCTCGGCGGGTGATGCCGCCAGTTCGCCGAAGGCGATTGCCTGCAGGGCGTCGCCGGCGAGGATGGCGGTCGCCTCGTCAAACGCGCGGTGCAGCGTGGGGCGACCCCGGCGGAGGTCGTCGTCATCCATGCTCGGCAGATCGTCGTGGACCAGCGAGTAGGCGTGGATCAGCTCGACGGCGACGGCCGCCGGCCAGAGGCTGTCGAAGCGTGCGTCGGTGCTGTCCGGCCAGGGGTGTCCGGCGAGGCCGCCGAGAAAGACCAGGGCCGGTCGCAGTCGCTTGCCGCCGTCGAGCGTGGCGTGCCGCAGCGCCTCGGCCAGGCGCGGCGGGGCGTCGGCTAGCTGCCGGTCGAGGGTCTCGACCAGCCGGGCTTCCACCTGCTGGCGGAAGGCGTGCAGCCACGGGTCGAAGCCGGGTGAGGCGGCCGTTGCGGTGTCTGGGGGGGCGGTCGTCACGGGCTCAGGTGGGGGCGTCGCCGTTGCCGGCCGTGTCGGCAGGCGGTTCGTTGATCGCGGCGACGCGCCGCTCGGCCTCGTCGAGCGCACGCTGGCACTGGCGCTCGAGATCCACCCCGCGCTCGTAGTCCTTGAGCGACTGCTCTAGGCTCTGCTCGCCGCTTTCCAGGCGAGCCACGATCTGCTCGAGCTCGGCAAGCGCCTTCTCGTAACGGGCGATCGCGGACGGGTCGCCGGCGTCGACGGTCTGTGCCGGGATGGGCTGGGACGGGGTCGAAGAATCCATGCAAGGCCTCTCGAATGATTGGCGTCGATTATATCGCCGCGGGGCGACGGCCGCCAAAGCGGGACGCGAGCGTGGCTGCCGGTCAGAACGTGTCGACCGCCTCGATCGCCTCGTCGAGGTGGGCCACCGCGATCACCTCCAGGCCGTCGATGGGCTTCGGTGGCTTGTTGCCCTTGGGCACGATCGCGCGGGTAAAACCGTGCTTGGCGGCCTCCTGCAGGCGTTCCGGGCCACCCGGGACGGGGCGGATCTCGCCGGCCAGTCCCACCTCGCCGAAGACCACCAGCCCCTGCGGCAGCGGTCGGTCGCGGAAGCTCGAAAGCATCGCGATCAGACTGGCGAGATCCGCGGCCGTCTCGGCCACGCGCACGCCGCCGACCACGTTGAGGAACACGTCCTGGTCGAACAGGGCGACCTGGCCGTGGCGATGCAGGACCGCCAGCAGCATCGCCAGCCGGTTCTGGTCCAGACCCACGGTCAAGCGGCGCGAGCCGCCACCGGGGTGGTCGGCCACCAGGGCCTGGACCTCGACCAGCATCGGGCGGGTGCCCTCGCGGGTCACCATCACGACGCTGCCCGGGACGGGTTTCTCGTGGCGGGAGAGGAAGATGGCCGAGGGGTTGGAGACGGGTTTGAGGCCGTGGTCGGTCATGCCGAACACGCCCACCTCGTTGGCCGCGCCGAAGCGGTTCTTGACCGCGCGGATGACACGAAAGCGCGCCCCGGGATCGCCCTCGAAGTAGAGCACCGTGTCGACCATGTGCTCGAGCACGCGCGGGCCGGCCAGCGCGCCTTCCTTGGTGACGTGGCCGACGATTAGCACGATCACGTCATGACGCTTGGCGAAGCGCACCAACTGAGCGGTCGCCTCGCGGAGCTGCGAGACCGAGCCCGGCGCGGCCGAGAGCTCCTCGGTGTAGAGCGTCTGGATCGAGTCGACCACCATCAGGCCGGGCAGGGATTTCGAGCAGGCGGCGAGGATCGACTCGATGCGCGTCTCGGAGAGCAGCGTCAGATCGCCGGCACGACCGGCGAGATCCGTGCCCAGCCGGCGACCGCGCAGGGCGACCTGTTGCAGGGATTCCTCGCCGGTGACGTACAGGCACTCGATGCGATCCTGCAGGCCGAGTACCGTCTGCAAGAGCAGGGTGGACTTGCCGATACCCGGGTCGCCGCCGAGGAGCACCACCGAGCCCGGTACCAGACCGCCGCCGAGCACGCGGTCGAGCTCGCCCAGGCCGCTGGTCTCGCGCGGTGTCTCGGAGACCTCCACCTCGCCGATCGCCGTGATCTGCGGGGCCTCGCCGGCGTAGCCGGCCACGTCGCGGGCGGGCGACTTGCCGCCGGGCAGACGCATCTCGGCGAGGCTGTTCCAGGCGCCGCACTCGCTGCAGCGCCCGGCCCACTTGGGGTGATCGGCGCCGCACTCGCGGCAGACGAAGGCGGTCTGGCTCTTTTTCGCCATGCCGGCCCTAGACCTCGGCCTCGTCGGGCGGGAAGGCGGTGATCATGGCGGTATCGACCGCGCGCTTTCGCACCGTGCGCACCTCGATGTGCGCCTCGGGCAGTTCGACGGTTGCGCCCACGGTTGGCAGGGACTCGAGTTGCTCGATCACCAGGCCGTTGAGGGTGCTGGCCTCGTGCGTGGGCAGGTCGATCTTGAGCTCGCGGTTGATCTCGCGAATGGGCAGGTTGCCGCGCACGATGTAGCGGCCGTCGTCCTGGAGCGTGATGCCTTCGTGGTCGGAATCGGGGGAGGTGGTGAACTCGCCCACGATCTCCTCGAGGATATCCTCGAGCGTGACCAGGCCCTGGATGTCGCCGTATTCGTCGACTACCAGTGCCGAACGGCGCTCCTGGCGCTGGAAGTTCAGGAGCTGGGTGGTCAGCGGCGTGCCTTCCGGGGTGTAGTAGGGCTCGGCCAGGCGACGCTTGAGACGCGAGAGCGTCAGGCTCTGGTCGATCAGCGGGCCGATCAGCCGGCGCACGTTGATGATCCCGATGGTGTGCTCCACCGAGCCCTCGAAGACCGGCAGCCGCGAGTACTGCGCGTGGATCAGTTGGTCGAGGATGTCGTCCCAGTCCTGGGTGATGTCGATGCCGACGATCTCCGCCCGCGGGATCATGATGTCCTCGACGTTGGCCTGGCCGAGCTCGAGGACCGAGAGCAGCATCGTCTGGTCGAGATCCGGCAGACGCTGCCCCGACTCGCGCACCACCGTGTGCAGTTCGGCCCGGGTCAGGGCGTTCGATCCACGGTCCTTGGGGTGCAGTCCGAACAGCGACAGGAGCCCGTTGGCCATCCAGTTGATCATCGCCACCACCGGTCGCAGGGGACGGATCAGTGCCGTGTAGACGAACGAGGCCGGGAAGGCGAAGCGCTCCGGATACACCGCTGCCGCCGTCTTGGGCGCGACTTCACCGAAGATCAGGAGCAGGAAGGTCATCGCCCCCGTGGCGATCGCGATGCCCGAGTCACCGAACAGGCGCAGGCCGATCACCGTCGCGATCGACGAGGCGAGGATGTTGATGAAGTTGTTGCCCAGCAGGATCAGGCCGATCAACCGGTCGGGCGTGTCCAGCAGCTTGGTGGCACGCAGTGCCCCACGATGCCCCTGCTTCGCCAGGTGGCGCAACCGGTAGCGGTTGAGCGCCATCAGCGCGGTCTCCGAGCTGGAGAAGAAGGCGGACAGGACGATGAGCACGGCCAGGGCCGTGAACAGAAAGCCGAGAGGGATTTCGTTCAAGAGTGTGGTGCTTGCGAATGAACCAACGGGGAGTGTACGGCGAAGCCCCGGTCATTTCGAGTCGGGGTGATTCGTTGCGAGCGGGCGGTCAGCCCAAGTCGAGCACCCATTCGAGCACGATCTTGGTGCCGAAGTAGGCCAGCCCCATCAGGACGAAGCCGGCGAGTGTCCATTGCACGGCGGTGCGTCCCCGCCAGCCGGCGAGGTGACGGCCGGCCAGCAGCACGGCGAACACCAGCCAGGCGATCACCGATAGTACCGTCTTGTGCACCAGGTGCTGGGCGAAGATGTTCTCGAGGAACACGAAGCCGGTGACCAGCGCCAGCGTGAGCAGCAGAAAGCCGATCACGATGAAGCGGAACATCAGCTGCTCCACCGATTCCATAGGGGGCAGGCGTTGTATCCAGCCGGCCGGATGCCGGCCGTGCAGCGCCTGATGCTGGATCAGCAGCATGACCCCTTGCAGGGCGGCGAGCGTCAGCAAGGCGTAGGCGGCTAGCGATATCAGGATGTGGCCGTCCAGCGCCAGCTCCCCGGTGCGGATCGGCACGTTCGACTCGGGGACGAAGACCGTGAGGAAGACGGTGAGCGCGGTGACCGGCAGCAGCACGATCGCGATACCCTCGAGCCGCTCGCGGAAGGTGCTGACCACCGTGATCGCGCTGGCCAGCCAGAAGATGGTGGCCAGCGCGTTCAAGACGCTCAGGTTGAGCGCCGGCGGATCGGTACGCACCCCCAGCTGGTAGAGCAGGGCGCCCTGACCGATCAGCGCCGCGACCGCGATCAGCAGGCCGGGCAGCCGGAACGAGAATCGCTCGAGACGCTGCCACTGGTCCACCAGCAGCAGGATGGTGGCCAGGGCAAAACCGGTGATGGTCGCGCTGGCGAGAAAGGTCACGCTATGGTCCACTTGGGACACTCCTCCTGGAAATGGGGCTCGCTGATCGATTGCGTGTCGACTGTCCCTGACAGTCTGCCACAGACTCAGCCCGACGAATTCGCCGTCGGTGGGTCGGGTAGCTTCTTGTGCGGGTTGAGGATGCCGTGCGGGTCGAACACCGCCTTGATCCCGCGCATCAGTGCCAGCGACTCGGGGGGGATCTCGCGGTCGATAAAGCCGCGCTTGACGTAGCCGATGCCGTGTTCGCCCGAGAGGGTGCCGTCGAACGCCAGGACCGCCGAGAACACCTCGTCGAGTGCCTGCTCCGCGCCGTGCAGCTGTGCCGGGTCGTCCGGGTCGACCAGCAGGTTCACATGGATGTTGCCGTTGCCGGCATGGCCGAAGCTGACGATGGTGATGGCGTGGCGCGCGGCGATGGCGTCGAGGGTCTCGATCAGCCTCGGGATACGCGAGACGGGTACGACCACGTCTTCGTTGATCTTCTTTGGCGCGACCTGCCGCAGGGTGGGCGAGAGCGCCTTGCGTGCCGCCCAGAGCCCCTTCTGCTCCTCGGCGGTCTCGGCCACGGCAATGTCGGCACCCTCGCCGTCCGCGGCGTCGACCACGCGCTCGACCAGCCCGTCAATGCCGTTCTGGTCGCCGTCGATCTCGATCATCAGCATCGCCCCGGCCGCATCGGGGATGGCCGCCTGCGAGTTGCGGCGCAGCAGATCGAGCGCATTGCCGTCGATGAACTCGATCGCCGCCGGGGTGGCCGGCTGGGCCATGACGCGTGACACGGCCTCGGAGGCGGCATGCATGGTCGGGTAGAAGGCCCGCAGCAGGCGGCGGGTCTCGGGCAGGGGCGTGAGCTTGAGGGTGGCCTCGGTGATCACGCCCAGGGTCCCCTCCGAGCCGATCAGCAGGCGGGTCAGGTCGTGGCCGACCACGCCCTTGGTCGTCTGCGAGCCGGCCCGGATGGTCTGTCCTTGGCCGTCGACGGCCCGCAGGCCGAGGACGTTCTCGCGGGTGGTGCCGTATTTCACCGCGTGTGGCCCGGCGGCATTGCAACCGAGGTTCCCGCCGACCGTGCACAGGGCGTTGCTGGTCGGGTCCGGTGGCCAGAAGAACCCGTTCTCGGCGTCCACCTTCTGCAGGTCGGCGTTGATCAGGCCGGCCTCGACCACGATCAGCCGGTCCTCGGGACGGAAGTCGAGCACGCGGGTCATGCGGTCGGTGACCAGGACCACGCCGCCCTCGACCGGCACCGAACCGCCGGCGGTCCCCGTGCCGCGTCCGCGGGTGGTGACCGGTACGTGGCACTCGGCCGCCAGGCGCATGATCTCGACCACCTCGTCGTGGCTCTCCGGGAAGACCACGACGTCGGCGGCATGATGCACGCGGCTGTTGTCCATGCCGTAGGCCCACGCCGAGCCAGCATCGGTCATCAACCGGTCGGCCGGCAGGACGCCGCCGAGTCGTTCGATAAGGACGGACAGAGACGTCATGGCGCTCAGTCGGTCAGGCCGAGAAGCTGGCGGTCGACCAGGTCGACCAGGGTGTGGATGCAGCGGACCTGCGCCTCGTAGGCGATGCCCGGGCGCTCGGTCGGCAGGCAGATCAGCCGGTCCTGGCTCTCCAGGTGCGGGGCGATCACGTCCTCGGAGCCTGCGGACAGCAGCACCACCTGCATGTCGCGCTCGTGGGCCGCCCGCAGCGCGGGGAGCACGCCGTCGACCGCGTTGCAGCTGACGGCGAACAATACGTCGTGCTGCGCACCGAGCGCGCGAATGGCACGAGCGAAGGGTTCCTTGCCGCCGGGATACTCGGACAGCGCCATGACCGGCAGACCGGGGCGCGGATGCTCCAGCTGGCCGGTCATCAGGCGGGCGAAATAGTGCGCCAGGTCATCGCGCTCGCGCGCGCCGCAACTGAGCACGCGCTGGCCGTTGAGCACGGCGGTGAGGATCACCCCGGCGGCCTCGAGCGCCTGCGGGGCGGTGACGTCGATCAGCTGGCCGATTTCGGCCAGGTCCTGCTCCAGCCGTCGTCTGAGTCCATCGAGAATGTCGCTCATTCGTGTCTCTCGGGTTCGTGCAGGCCCGCGCCTAGAAGGCGTCGGGCAACCACTGTATCTCGGGTGTCCGGTTCGTCATCAGGGTCACGGCGACCACGTCGAATCGACAGTAGAGTGCCTGCCATGCCGGCTGTCGGGCAATCAGTCTCTCGGCCGTCTCGCGCACCTTGGCGCACTTGCGTGCGGACAGGCTTTCGGCCGCCGAAACCGGGGCGTCCTCCTGGCGGGCCCGGACCTCGACGAACACCAGGGTGTTGCCGTCGCGGAGGATCAGGTCGATCTCGCCACGCCCGGCCCGGGCGTTCCTCTCGATCAGGTGCAGGCCGGCGCGCTCGAGATAGGCGAGCGCCAGTGTCTCGGCCTGCCGGCCACGCTCACGCCGATCCGAGGGCGCCCCTTGTGCCCGTTCCCGTCGCGGCCACCACTGCCGCAGGGCATCCATGCCGCGCCGTGTGCCCGGGCCCATGCTAGGTGCCGTTGGTCGCGGCGGCCTCCGGGCGCGCGTCTCCGTTGCCCGCTTGCGGCGGTTCTTCCGATGACGCGTCGGCCGGGGCGGGCAGGGGCTCGAGCACGCCGTCGCGGAACTGGGCCCAGCGCGGCTGGCGTTGCACCACGCCGGTGGCGGTGAGCGACAGCTGGCCGGTGAGCCCGTCGATCGTTCCGCCCTGGAGCAGGGTGTCGATCCGATCGGCCACCAGGGCGGCGTCGGCGCCAAAGGCGAACAGCCGCGGCAGCGAGCCTGCCAGTTGCGCCTGCTCGTAGACCGGTCGCATGGGGTGCTCGGGGCCGGCCGGTCCGGCCAGAAGCATGGGGCCGACCGGGATGATCACTTGGTCCTTGTCCGTGTCGGCCTGCCGGTCGACGTTACCGCCGTAGGCGAGCCCGAGCCCGTAGCGGGGCAGTTCCTCAGCGCCGAAGTAGTCGAGTTGCGGCACGATCAGCGAGAGTTCGCCACCGCTGGCGGCCAGGAAGATGGCATCGAGGTCGTCGCGGATCTTCGGCTGGAACGGACCATCTTGCTCGCCTTCCTCCTCGGCTTCGCCTTCGTCTTCCACCCGCAGCAGTTTGCGCAGTTCGGAGGAGAAGTCGGTCTGTCCCGGGGCGAACTCGGCACGGTCGACCACGTCGCCCCCCATCAGGACGAATTCCTCGGTGAATGCGCTCGCCGTGCGTTCACCCAGTTGCTGTCCGGCCGAAAAGACGGCGACCTGACGGTGGCCCCGGTCCCACATGTGTCGGGCGACCGCCTGGGCGTCCTGTTCCGGCGACAGGGAGAAGGTCACCACGCCCATCGGCAACGTCTGGTCCGACGCCGGCGCGTTGAGCGCGATCGCCAGCGGACCATCGGGGCCGAGTGTGCCCAGCGCGGGCAACTGCGTCTTGAGGAGCGGCCCGATGACGATCGCCGCCTCGGCCCGCTGGGCCTCCTCGAGCGCGGCGCTGGCGCCGAGACGCCCGGTGCCCGAGTCGATGAAACGCAGGTCCCGCCCGGAGAGTGCCCCGCTGCCGGTGGCGTACTCGATGCCCTGGCGGATCTCCTGGCTGATGCCGACGTACTGTTCGGCCTCGGGCAGGAGTACCGCGACTGGTCCCTGCCTGCTGGGCGCGCGCAGTGCGTCGATACCGCCACTGGCGCCGAGCATTTCGATAAAGCCGTCGGCGACCGCCGGGTGGTTCGGGTGGCTCGCGGCCCACTTGTCGACGGCCCCGGGACGCAGCCGGTAGGCCAGGGTCAGGTCGAGCCAGTCGGCGAAGCGCGTGTCGGCGCTGTTTTCCGCCGCGCCCCGGAGGCGTTCGGTCGGGATCTCGACCAGCAGGTTCCACAGGCGGGCGTGGTTGCGTTGGTGCTGCGGGGCGGGCAGCCGATCGTGCACGGCATCGTAGTAGCGCGCGGCACGCAACGGGTTGCCGGCCTCGGCCTCCATGGCGCCCAGCAGGAACAGGCGGCGACCCTCGACCTCGACGCTCAGCGGCAGGGGGATGCGATCGATGGTGCGCATCGCGCCGGCCCGGTCGCCCGTCGCCCACTGGCCTAGGCCGCGCGCGATGGCGGAGCGCCGTGGGTCGATGCCTGACCAGAGCGACTGGGTGTCGACCTGCTGATAGAGTTCACGTGCCAGCGCCATTTCGTGCGCATCGATCGCCGTTTCCAGTGCCAGCAATTGCTGCTCCGCCCGGCGGACGCCGGTAAGGTCCCGGGATATCGACAGGCGGGCCTCGGCGACCGCTTTCGGATCGCCAGCCTGCATGGCCTGGTCCAGCTGGGTCTGCGCCGCCGTGCTCGGGGCCGGTTCCCCCGACGTGGGCAGTTGCGCGCAGCCGCCGACGAAGAGCAGGGCGGCCGCGGCCACGCCAAGTCCGATGCGTGAGGCGGTGCGGGGAAGGGCATGCAGGCGCCGGCGGGTGTGCAGGCGTTGGCTGGTCGACATGCGATCCGTCTCCGGTGAGATGGGTGAAGGTGGCCGTTCGGGCCACGGGAGACGGCCCCGGGCCGGTCGACGTGGATACGCCTTGTGGCACGTGACCGGGTCGGTCGGGGCCGGAAAATGCGAAAAACCGTAAGCGAGTATAACCAAATGTCCAGTTCGAATGCGGCAGCAAACGAGGTATCCCCGGGCCGCTGGGTCAGCGCCGGGCACTGCTACGTGGTGGCCACGCCGATCGGCAACCTGGCGGATATCAGCGACCGGGCGAGTGCGGTCTTGCGCGGCGTGGACGTGATCGCCTGCGAGGACACCCGCCACGCGCGTGTCCTGCTTGGTCACCTCGGCTTGCGCAAGGAACTGGTGGCCCTGCACGAGCACAACGAGCGCGGTGCCAGCGAGGCGATCCGTCGCCGTCTCGAGGCGGGCGAGTCGGTGGCCCTGATCAGCGATGCCGGCACGCCGGCGATCAGCGATCCCGGTGAGGTGCTGGTGCGGGTGCTCGCCGAGGCGGGCTTGCCCGTGGTGCCCGTACCGGGGGCGTCGGCGGTGATCGCGGCGCTCTCGGCCTCGGGGCTGCCGGGGCGGCCGTTCTGGTTCGAGGGGTTCCTGCCGGCGCAGGACAAGGCCCGTCGCGAGCGGCTCATCCGGCTGGCGGACGTCGAGGCGACCCTGGCGTTCTACGAGGCGCCGCACCGGATCGTCAAAAGCCTGTCGGCCTGTGCCGACGCGCTGGGTGGGGAACGACCCGCGGTCGTCGCCCGCGAGCTGACCAAGCGGTTCGAGGAGATCGTCCACGGCTCGTTGGCCGAACTGGCTCGACGGCTGGCCGCCGGCGAGATCGCGGCCCGGGGCGAGTTCGTCGTGCTGGTAGGACCCGGCGAGGCGGGGTCCGACGGGGACGCGGTCGAGGCGGACGCGCTCATCGGTCTGCTGGTCGACGAGGGTGTGGCGCCCAAGACCATCGCCCGGGTGGTGTCGCGGACCACCTCCCGCTCCCGCAATGCGGTGTACGCCGAGGTGCTGGCGCGACGGGAACAGCGCTAGCGTTTCATCCTGGCACGCATGATGCATAACCCTCTGCGACGACGCGGCGCCGCCCGTTTGGCGACCGCGACGAGCATCACCCAGAGGATTGCAGCATGGCGTATTACCTCACCAGCGAAGAATCACTTTGTGGCCAGGCACCGGCAGGACTGGAGCAGAGCGCGGCCCGTCGCTTCTCCCGGCGATCGTCACCACCGCCGAGGAGTGGGAAGAGCGGGCCGACGCCCTGTTGCGAAGCCTGTTGCGCTGCGTCAGTGTCGGCGCGGCCCTGGACAGCATTCGCGAGCATCTCGAGGAATTCCTGGCGGTGACGTCAATTTCCTGGCAGGTGGGCGACGAGCGCTATGCGGGCAACGGCTCGACGCCGTCGGAGCACGCCATCCCCGTGGCCCTGACCCTCGACGATCGCCCGTTCGGCCGGCTGTTGCTGCACAGCCGTTTCCCGATCGAGGATGCCCGGCTGGGCGCCCTGCGGGAGATGCTGTCGGTCGCGGCCTACCCGCTGCGCAACCTGCGCATGCTCGAGCATGCCCTGATCGCCGCCGAGCACGACGCCCTGACCGGCCTGCGTAATCGTCGCGCCTTCGACGTGGCGCTGCACGAGGTGCATGCGCGCATTCAGCGTTATGGCGGACAGGCGAGCCTGCTGATCCTCGACATGTCGCGGTTCAAGGCGATCAACGATACCTATGGCCATGACGTCGGTGACTGCGCGCTTCAGCGTGTGGCCGAGGGGCTCGACCGCTGCCTGCGCAAGACCGACAGTGCCTATCGGCTCGGCGGGGACGAGTTTGCGGTGATCCTCCCGGAGACCCCTTACCAGGGCGCGCGCCGGCTGGCCACCCGCCTGATCGAGTGGCTCGGCCAACACCCCCTGCGGGAGGTTGGTGGCGAGCTGGTGCAGTTGCGGGCCCGCATCGGCATGGCGCAGTGGCGCCGGGACGAGGACCGCGACGAGTGGTTCCGCCGCGCCGACCAGGCACAGTATGGCAAGCGGGAGGAGCGTAGCGGCGGCGAGCGGCTCGGGCGCCTGGCCTGATCGCTTGCGTCGCGGGAGTGGCAAAACGGACGCAAACACGTGAGAATCGCGGACATTTGCGTAGCACGCCCCGGCGGACGGGCACTATCGATAATCGAGCGAGGTAGCGGTGATGGCCGAAGGTGACGAGGCGACTGAGGAGAAGGGCAAGAAGGGCGGCAATAAGCTGGTCGTGATCCTGCTGGTGGTGCTGATCACCGTGATCATCGCCGTCGGGGCGGTCGTGGCCACGCTCATGCTGACCGGCGGCGACGAGAAGCCGGCGGGCGACGAGGCGGCACAGGAGCAGGCCGAGCAGGCCGAGGCGCCCAAGGGGCCGCCGGTCACAGTCTCGCTGGGCGAGCCGATCACGGTCAACCTCAGCAAGCCCAACGACGCCAAGGTGCTGCAGGTCCAGCTCGACATGGTGACCCGCGACCCGCAGGTCGAGAAACGGATCCAGGAGCAGCGCTCCCGGATCATCAACGACATCATGCTGTCGTTGAGCGAGGTCAACGCCGCGGAACTCCGCACCCGCGAGGGCAAGGAGGCGCTGCAGCAGACGCTGACCGAGGACATCAACCGGATCCTCGAAGACGGCACCGAGCTCGACCAGCCGATCGAGAACGTCTATTTCACCCGGCTCCTGATGCAGTGATCCGCACGGAGACCGGGTTCCAGTCGATGACGGGGGCGCGAGGGAAACATGGCTGAAGCGGACATCCTTTCCCAGGACGAGATCGACGCGCTGCTCAACGGCGTGGACGAGGGCGACGTCGAGACCGAGCAGGGCGTCGGCGAGCCCGACCAGGCCGTCTCCTACGACCTCACTACCCAGGAGCGGATCGTCCGCGGTCGCCTGCCGACCCTGGAGATGCTCAACGAGCGCTTCGCCCGCAACCTGCGCATTCGGCTGGTCTCCATGCTGCGCCGTTCGGTCGAGATCTCGATCGAGGGCGTGGAGATGACCAAGTTCTCCGACTACATCCATACCCTGTTCGTGCCCACCTCGATGACGCTGATGCACGTGCGTCCGCTCAAGGGGCTGGGCATGTTCATGATGGAGTCGCGGCTGGTGTTCTCGCTGGTCGACAACTTCTTCGGCGGCTTCGGCATGCACGCCAAGATCGAGGGGCGCGACTTCACGCCCACCGAGCTGCGCGTGATCAAGCGGGTGCTCGAACAGGCGACCGAGGAGATGCAGAACTCCTGGGCGCCGATCTACCCGATCATGTTCGAGAGCGTCAGTCACGAGATGAATCCGCAGCTGGCCAACATCGTCTCGGCCACCGAGGTCGTGGTGGTCTCTAGCTTCCGTATCGAGGTCGAGGGCGGTTCCGGCAAGTTCGATTTCGTCGTGCCGTACTCGATGATCGAACCGATCCGCGATCTGCTCGACGGCGGCATGCAGGGGGATCGCCTCGAGGTCGACGAACGCTGGACCAAGGCCCTCAAGCGTGAGCTGGGCTTCGCCGAGATCGATCTGACCGCGCACCTGGCCGATGTGCGCATGTCGCTCAAGGACGTGGCCAACCTCCAGGTCGGCCAGGTGATCCCGTTCGAGATGCCGGAATACTCGACCCTGGTGAGCGACGGCCTGCCGCTGTTCCGCGGCAAGATGGGCAACTACAAGGGCAACAAAGCCATTCGGGTGGACGAGCCCGTACCCGAGCGGCTCGAACGGGCCGCCCACCCCAACGAGATCCTGCGGGCACAGATCCCCGGGTTGAAGCAATCAGGAGAAGACGACGATGGCTGATGAATCCGACAAGTCCGTCGAGGACGATTGGGCGGCGGCCATGGCCGAGCAGGCCGATACCGAGGCTGGTGGCAGTGCCGACGACGACGGCTCGCAGGTGCAGATGGAGCAGTTCCAGGACGGCGCCCAGCCGGACGACGACGAGAGCCCGGTCAACTTCGACGTCATCATGGACGTCCCGGTCACCATTTCCATGGAGATCGGCCGGACCTCGATCAACATCCGCAACCTGCTGCAGCTCAATCAGGGCTCGATCGTCGAACTCGACCGGCTGGCCGGCGAGCCGCTGGACGTGCTGGTCAACGGCACGCTGATCGCCCGCGGCGAGGTGGTGGTGATCAACGAGAAGTTCGGCATTCGTCTCACCGACGTCATCAGCCCGGCCGAGCGCCTGCGCAAGCTGCGCTGATGATCATGCGGACACTCACCTTCCTGCTGTTGGCGTTGCCGGCCACGCCCGTGGCGGCGGCCGAGGCGATCGATCCGCTCGCGCCGAGCTACCTGGTCAAGCTGGTGATCAGCCTGTTGCTGGTGCTGATCCTGATGTTCGCCCTGGTCTGGGCGGTCAAGCGCTTCGGCCGGCTGGACGCCCGGGCCGGCAACTACCCCATGCACGTGCTCACGCAGATGTCGATCGGCCCGCGCGAGCGCATCCTGCTGGTGGCCGTCGGCGACCGGCAGATGCTGGTCGGCGTGAGCCAGGGGGCGATCGAATCGCTCGGCTGGGTCGACCCGCCGCTCGATCCGGTCAAGCGCGAGGGTGGCCACCCGAGTTTCAGCGAGGCGTTCCAGGAGCAACTCGCCGCGCGGTTTGGCCGGCGGGGCAAGGGAGGCTCGAATGACGGCTAGTCGCTGGTTTGTGGCGCTGCTGCTGAGCTTCGGCCTGTTCGCGATCGCCATGCCGGCGTTTGCCGAGCCGGGCCTGCCGGCGGTGACCCTGACCGAGGGCGAGAACGGCGAGACCCAGTACAGCCTCACGCTGCAGATCCTCGCCCTGATGACGGTGCTCACGCTGCTGCCGTCGATGCTCCTGATGATGACGTCGTTCACGCGGATCATCATCGTGCTGGCGCTGCTGCGCCAGGCACTCGGCACGGTGCAGACGCCGTCGAACCAGATCCTGCTCGGCCTGGCGTTGTTCCTGACACTGTTCATCATGGCGCCGGTATTCCAGAAGGCCTACGACGAGGGCATCGGTCCGTACATGGCCGAGGAGATCGGCGCGACCGAGGCGATCGACCGCGCTTCCCAGCCGATCCGCACCTTCATGCTCAACCAGACGCGCGAGTCCGACATCGCGCTCTACCAGGAGATCGGCGACTACCCGGACTTCGAGACGCCCGAGGACGTCCCGCTCACCCTGCTGATGGCGGCTTTCGTCACCTCGGAGTTGAAAACGGCCTTCCAGATCGGCTTCATGATCTTCATTCCATTCCTGATCATCGATCTGGTGGTGGCCTCGGTTCTGATGTCGATGGGCATGATGATGCTCTCGCCCATGATCGTCTCGCTGCCGTTCAAGATCATGCTGTTCGTGCTGGTCGACGGCTGGGCGTTGCTGATGGGCACGCTCGCTTCCAGCTTCTACATGGGGGGCTAGGTCATGAGTCCGGACACGGTCATCGAGCTGACCCGTCAGGCCCTGATGGTGATCCTCTACCTTTCCATGCCCATCCTGCTCACCGCGCTGGCGGTGGGCCTGCTGATCGGCATGTTCCAGGCGGCCACCCAGATCAACGAGATGACCCTGAGTTTCATCCCGAAGATGATCGCGGTGGTGTTCGCCATCCTGCTGGCCGCCCCCTGGATGCTCCAGGTGATCGTCGATTTCACCGAGCGGCTGTTTCACAACATCCCCTCGCTGATCTCTTAGGCCCGCCTGAATGGAACTGGCGATCGATCAGCTCCTCGCCTGGTCCATCAGCTACCTGTGGGTGCTGATCCGGGTCGGGGCGATGCTGATGGTCGCCCCCATCTTCGGTTCGCAGACGCTGCCGACCCGGGTTCGTCTGCTGATCGCGCTGGTGATCTCGGTGGTGATCACGCCGATGGTGCCCGACATTCCGACGGTCGATCCGCTCTCGGTCGCCGGGTTCGTCATGATCGTCCAGCAGATCCTGATCGGTATCGCGATGGGGTTCGTGCTCAATCTCGTCCTGGCCGCGTTCGTGGTCGCCGGCGAATCGATCGCCATGACCATGGGCCTGGGCTTCGCCCAGACCGTCGATCCGCAAAACGGCGTCAGCGTACCGCTGGTCTCCCAGTTCCTCACCATCGTGGTCACGCTGCTGATGGTGACGCTCAACGTGCCCGGGATGATCGTCAAGATGCTGGCGGACTCGTTTACCATCCTGCCCATCTCGCCCATCGGGCTGACGCGCGAGGACTTCCGGGCGATCGCCTGGTTCGGCCAGCAGATGTACATCAACGCGGTGCTGGTGGCCCTCCCGGTGGTCACCACCCTGTTGATGGTCAACCTCGCCATGGGCGTGATCACGCGCGCCGCGCCGCAGATGAACATCTTCTCGGTGGGCTTCCCGGCGACCCTCATGATCGGCTTTTTCGTCTTGTTCCTGGCCGCTCCCCTCTGGTTTCCGAACGTGGAACAGTTCGTGCAACAGGCGTTTGTCCTGATCACGGAAATCCTGAGGTGAGACGGTGGCGGAGAACGAGAACGGCCAGGAAAAAACCGAAGAACCGACCGAGAAACGCCTACGTGACGCCCGTGAAAAGGGTCAGGTGGCCCGGTCGCGTGAACTCAATTCCTTCGTCCTGACCACCGGTTCGGCGGTGGTGTTCCTGGTCTTCGGCGGCCAGATGATGCTGGGCCTGTCCGAGGTGGTCCGGGACTCGTTCATCATCTCGCGCGCGGACGTCTTCGATCAGGCCGCCATGTTCAGCCGCCTGGCCAACGCCTTCGCTGACGGCTTTCTCGCCTTCGTGCCGCTGTTCTTCGCCACCATCGTGCTGGCCGTGGCGGCCACCATGGTCGTGGGTGGCTGGAACTTCTCCACCCAGGCAATGGCGCCCAAGCTCTCCAAGATGAACCCCATCTCCGGGCTCAAGCGGATCCTGGGCGTCCAGGCCCTGATGGAACTGGGCAAGACCTTCGCCAAGTTCACCCTGATCGCCGCGATCGGTATCGCGGTTTTCTTTGCCTACGAGCCGGAGGTGCTGAGCCTGGGGCTGCAGCCGTTCGATGCCGCACTGGCGCACGCCGGCTGGCTGATCGCCTGGGGGTTTCTCGCCGTCTCGCTGGGGCTGTTGCTGGTCGCCCTGGTCGATGTGCCGTTCCAGATCTGGCAGCACCACAAGCAGCAGCGCATGACGCTTCAGGAAGTGAAGGACGAGCACAAGGACACTGAGGGCCGGCCCGAGATCAAGCAGCGCATTCGCCAGACGCAGATGCAGATGTCGCAGCGGCGCATGATGGAGGCGGTGCCCGAGGCCGACGTGGTGGTGACCAACCCGACCCACTACGCGGTGGCCCTCAAGTACGACGCCGAGGGCGTGGGCGCGCCGATCGTCGTCGCCAAGGGCGTCGACGAGATGGCGCTCAACCTGCGCAAGATCGCCCAGGCCAACGGTGTCGAACTGTTCGAGGCACCGCCGTTGGCACGGGCCTTGTATGCGTATGTCGAGATCGATGAGGTGATCCCCGCCGCGCTCTATACCGCGGTGGCCCAGGTGCTCGCCTACATCTACCAGCTCAAGGAGGCCGCGCGCGGCGCGGGGCCGTCGCCGGGACGACCGGAACCCGAGGTGCCCGAGGGCTTCGACGTGCCGCCAAATGACTGACGGCCTGACTAGAACCGACTGCGGAAACGACGCGCAATCATGAAGACCAGTCTGAACAAACCGAACCTCTCCCGCCTGGGCGAGACCCTGCGCCAGTATCGCGGGCAGGGGCTCGGCCCGCCGATCATGATCGTCATGCTGCTGGCGATGGTGATCGTCCCGCTGCCGCCGCTGGGGCTGGACGCGCTGTTCACGTTCAACATCACGCTGTCGCTGATCATCCTGATGGTGGTGGTCTACGTCGGCAAGCCGCTGGATTTCGCCATCTTCCCGACAGTGATCCTGGTGGCGACGCTGTTGCGCCTGGCGCTCAACGTCGCCTCCACCCGGGTGGTGCTGCTCAACGGCCACGAGGGCACGGGTGCCGCTGGCAACGTGATCGAGGCCTTCGGCAACTTCGTCATCGGCGGCAACTACGCCGTCGGTCTGGTGGTGTTCATCATCCTGATGGTGATCAACTTCGTGGTGATCACGAAGGGCGCGGGTCGTGTCTCCGAGGTTTCGGCCCGCTTCACCCTCGACTCGCTGCCCGGCAAGCAGATGGCGATCGACGCCGACCTCAACGCCGGCATCCTCAACCAGGAACAGGCCCGGGACCGCCGCGAAGAGATTGCCTCCGAGGCCGACTTCTACGGTTCGATGGATGGTGCCTCCAAGTTCGTCCGCGGCGATGCCATCGCCGGCATCCTGATCGTGTTCATCAACGTCATCGGCGGGTTGCTGATCGGTGTCGCCCAGCACGGCATGCCGTTCGGCACCGCCGCCGAGACCTACGTCCTGCTGACCATCGGTGACGGGCTGGTGGCCACCATCCCCTCGCTGCTGATCTCGACGGCCACCGCGATCATCGTCACCCGTGTCACGGCCTCCAAGGACGACATGGGCAAGCAGGTCCAGATGCAGATGTTCTCCGACCCGCGGGTCCTGGGGATCGCGGCGGGCCTGATGGCCGGGCTGGGCCTGGTGCCCGGGATGCCCAACGCGGCGTTCCTGGGGTTGGCGGCCCTGGCCGGTGCCGGCGCCTGGCTGATCTCGCGCCGCCAGGCGACCGAAGCCGCCGAGAAGGCGGCGGCCGAAGCCGCCCCGGCCGAGGCCAAGCCCGAGGTCAAGGAGCTGACCTGGGACGACGTGCCGCCGGTCGACCTGATCGGGCTGGAAGTCGGCTACGGCCTGATCCCGCTGGTGGACCGCAACCAGGGCGGCCAGCTGATGCCGCGCATCAAGGGCGTGCGCAAGAAGCTCTCGCAGGACCTGGGCTTCCTGATCTCGACGGTGCACATCCGTGACAACCTCGACTTGAAGCCCAACGAGTACCGCATCAGCTTGAACGGGGTGCCGATCGGCAACGCCGAGATCTTCCCCGACCGCGACATGGCCATCAATCCGGGCCAGGTCTCCGGGGACATCAAGGGCATCCAGACCACCGATCCGGCCTTCGGCCTGAAGGCCTACTGGATCGACCGTGGCCAGAAGGAGGAGGCGCAGGCGCTCGGTTACACGGTGGTCGATCCGGCCACGGTGGTTGCGACCCACCTCTCGCAGATCCTGGGCGACAACGCCGCCGACCTGTTCGGCTACGAGCAGGCGCAGCAACTGCTCGACACGCTCAAGCAGAACAGCCCGAAGCTGGTCGAAGACCTGGTGCCGAAGACCCTGCCGATGACCACCATCGTCGAGGTGCTGGGGCAGCTGTTGGCCGAACGCATCCCGATCCGCGACATCCGCACGATTGCCGAAACCTTGACGATCCAGGGGCAGCGCACCCAGGACGTCGGGGAATTGACGGAGAGCGTGCGCATGGCCCTGGGGCGGATGATTGTCCAGCACATCAACGGCTTGGCGCCGACGGTGCCCGTCATCACGCTGGATCCGCAGTTGGAACAGCTCTTGCTTAACAGTACCCAGCGCGGGAATCAGGCCCCCGGAATCGAGCCCGGCCTGGCCGAACGGTTGCACAAGTCACTTCGGGATGCGGCCGAGCGCCAGGAGCAGAGTGGCAAGCCGGCCATCCTCCTGGTGGCTCCGCAGATTCGCAGCTGGCTCTCGCGCATGGTCCGGCACTCGATCCCGACGCTCAGCGTGCTGAGTTATCACGAGATCCCGGACAACAAGGAAATACGCGTGGTGGCGAGCGTCGGCAACCAGAACGAGGGCTGACGACTCGACCGGACAATCCAACCGCTCAAGGGTCTGGTGACACATGAAAATAAAGCGAATCATCGCCAGTGATATGCGTGAGGCCATGCGCCAGGTACGGCGCGTGTTCGGAGACGACGCGGTCATCCTCTCGAACAAGCCGGTCTCCGGCGGGGTCGAGGTGATCGCCGCCATGGACTTCGACGAGAAGGCGATCCAGCTGGCCGCGGCCCAGCAATCGGCGACCCGCATTGCCGGCGGGGGAGAGCGCCCGGCCGAGCGGTCCGGTCGAACCGAGCGCCCAGCGTCCGAGGCGCCGGCCCAGCCGACTCGCCCCGCTCCCCGGGCCGAGTCGGAGCGGGACGAGCCGCAACCGGCCTCCGTGGAAGAGAAGCCGCCGAAGACCACCGCCGAGATGCTGGCCGAGCGCAGCCGCCGCGCCGAGTCCGAGGCGCCGGCCGAGTCGACGGAGGCGGAGGAGGACGACCGGCATGCCTTCTCCGAGGCGCTGGCGGCCTGGAGCGAACAGCTGACCGACGAGCCGGTCGAGCCGGTGGAGAGCCGCGAGACCGACAAGCCCGCCGCCCGTGCGCAAAACCGTGCGCCGTCTCACTGGGACTGGTTGGTCGAGGATCAGGATGCCGCCGAAGGGCGCCTGTCGACCCTGACCGAGGAGGTCGCCCAGCTGCGTGATCTGTTCGAGCGGCAGCTGTCGGTGATGGAGTGGCATCGTTTCAGCCAGGCGCATCCGGCCGAGGTCTCTACCGTCCAGCGTCTCCAGGACATGGGGCTGCCGACCGGTCTGGCCCGCGAGCTCGGCCGGGCGGCGGCCGCCGCCGAGCCCGAGCGCGCCTTCGTCGAGGCCCTGCGGATGCTGGGCGATCAGCTCGAGCAGCGGGCGGAGGAGCCGGTCGAGGCCGGCGGGACCTATGCCTTCGTCGGTCCGACCGGCGTGGGCAAGACCACCACGCTGGCCAAACTGGCGGCGCGGGCCGTGCTGCACCGCGGCCGCGACTCGGTCGCGCTGATCAGCACCGACCGCTTCCGCATCGGCGCCCAGGAGCAGTTGCGCAACTACGCGCGGATCCTTAATGTGCCGCTGCATATCGCCCGCGACGAGACGCATCTGGCCCAGTTGCTCGAGGCGGTCTCCGATCGCCACCTGGTGCTGATCGACACCTCGGGCATGTCGCAGCGCGACTTCCGGATGATGCAGAAGCTCGAGGCCCTGATGGGCGCCGGCGAGGCGGTCAAGCTGCTGCTGGTGCTCTCGGCGAACGCGCAGTACCCGGCGCTGGAAGACGTCAAGAAGCGTTTCGCCGGGTTGCCGCTGCACGGCACGGTGCTGACCAAGCTGGACGAGACCGTGCTGCTCGGCGGCGGACTGGCCGCGCTGGTCCGCCCGCTGGCCGGGGCCGACGGCGAACCGCGCCGCCTGCCCCTGGTGTGCGCCGGGGTGGGCCAGCGGGTGCCGGAGGACATCTGGTTCCCGCAGGCCGCCGATCTGATCAAGCAGGCCCTCGAAATGGGGCAGTCGCAACTCGAACATACCGACAGGGATGATCCGCTGTGGATGCTCAAGCAAGCCGGATGACAACCACGCCTCAGGGTGGCCACGATCAGGCCGACGGTGCTCGCCACGCGGCCGGCAGTCGGCCGGTGCGGGTCATCGCCGTCACCAGTGGCAAGGGGGGCGTGGGCAAGACCAACGTGTCGGTCAACCTGTCGGTGGCCCTGGCGCGCAGTGGTGACCGCGTGGTGCTGATGGACGCCGACCTCGGTCTGGGCAACGTCGACGTGCTGCTTGGTCTACAGTCCCGGGGCAATCTGTCCCACGTGCTGACGGGCGAGGCCACGCTGGACGAGATCATGCTGGAGGGGCCGGAGGGTATCGGCATCCTGCCGGCGGCGAGCGGGGTTGCCCGCATGGCCGGCCTGACGGCCGCCGAGAACGCCGGTCTGATCTCGGCCTTCTCCGAGATGCGCTGGCCGGTGGACACCTTGGTGGTCGATTCGGCGGCCGGCATCGCCGACTCGGTGGTGCGCTTCGCCGAGGCGGCCAACGAGGTGGTGGTCGTGGTCTGCGACGAGCCGGCCTCGATCACCGACGCCTACGCCGTGATCAAGGTGCTGTCCCGCGAGCATGACGTGACCCGCTTTCACGTGGTGGCGAACATGGTGCGTGACGCGGCCGAGGGGCGGCGCCTGTTCGAGAAGCTCTCGGTGGCCGCCAAGCGCTTTCTCGACGTGACCCTGACGCACATGGGGTCGGTGCCGTTCGACGATTACCTGCGCCGCGCCGTGCAACGACAGAAAACCGTTGTGCAACTGTATGGCGGGGCCAAGTCGACCCGGGCCTTCACGGCCATGGCCGACAAGGTCAACCAGTGGCCCGCGCCGCGCGGTCCGCAGGGACAGTTGCAGTTTTTCGTCGAACGTCTGGTAAACAACGTCGAGCTGGATCCCGAGAATCTGCTATGAACGTTCGTGCCATGTATCAGAACGTCCAGGCCGGATCGACCGAGGCGCTGGTCGCCAAGCACGCCGGCCTGGTCAAACGCGTCGCCTTCCACCTGCTGGGTCGTCTGCCTTCCCACGTCCAGGCCGAGGACCTGATCCAGGCGGGCATGGTGGGCCTGCTCGACGCGGCGCGGCTGTTCGATGGCGAGAAGGGGGCCTCCTTCGAGACCTACGCGGGGCTGCGTATCCGCGGGGCGATGCTCGACGAGGTGCGTCGCAACGATTGGGCGCCACGGTCGGTCTACCGCCGGCAGCGCGAGATCGCACAGACGGTGGCGGAGATCGAGTCGGAAACCGGTCGAGAGGCGCGTGATGTCGAGGTCTGCGACCGGATGGGCATCACGCTCGACGAATACCATGCCGCTATCAGCGATGCCTCGTCCGTCCACGTCACGTCGCTGGATCACGCCGGCGAGGGCGAGAACGAGACCTTCGACGTCGCCGACCCCAACAGCCAGCAGCCCGACGAGGCCCTGGCCGAGAATCACTTTCAACGCGATCTGGCCGGCTGCATCGACGAGCTGCCGGAGCGCGAAAGACTGGTCATGTCGCTGTACTATGTCGACGAACTGAACCAGAAGGAGATCGGGGCCGTGCTCGGCGTCAGCGAGTCGCGCGTGTGCCAGATCCACAACAAGGCGATCATGCGGCTGAAGACCGCGATGAACGCCTGGAAATGATCCGCTCCGGGCCAAAGGGCTCAATCTTTTCCGTCCGGGGCCGATAGACCGTCATAACTCACGTTCGAACAAGGCAACCTGCCTGGTACTGACCAACGATTCCAGGGGCGAAAATGGACCGAAACATGAAGATCCTCGTGGTGGACGACTTCTCCACGATGCGCCGGATCATCAAGAACCTCCTCAAGGAGCTCGGCTTCACCAATATCGAGGAGGCCGATGATGGCCAGACGGCACTGCCGTTGCTCAAGCAGGGCAATTTCGACTTCCTGGTCACCGACTGGAACATGCCCGGCATGAGCGGTATCGACCTGTTGCGCAATGTCCGCTCGGACCCGAAGCTGGCAAGTCTGCCGGTGCTGATGGTGACGGCCGAAGCCAAGCGCGAGCAGATCGTGCTGGCCGCCCAGGAGGGCGTGAATGGCTACATCGTCAAGCCGTTCAACGGCGCGACGCTCAAGGAGAAGATCGACAAGATCTTCGAGCGCGTCGAGTCCTAGGGGCGCGCCATGACTGACACCGACGAGCAGGATTTCCAGCCGCTGGTCGATCGCGACAGGCGCCTGGCGGATGCCCGAGCCCTGGTGGCGGCGATCGAGAACGAGGACGAGGCCGGCGAGGCCCGCCTGATCGGCGAGTTGACCGCGGCCTACTCGGGGAACATCTTCGACGAGGTCGGGCGCATGACCCGCGAGGTCCACGACACCCTGCGGAGCTTCGCCGAGGACGAACGGCTCGGTGCGCTGGCCGAGGACGAGATGCCCGATGCGCGGGACCGGCTGCGCTACGTGATCACGCTGACCGAACAGGCCGCGACCCGCACGCTCTCGATCACCGAGGACGCCACGCCGATGGTCGAGAAGATCGTCGATCGCTCCCGGCGGTTGAAGGACGAGTTGGCTAAAGTCGCCGCGAGCGAGGCCGATAATTCCCGCCTGGGGAGCGTGGTCGGTTCGATGACCCGCTACCTGGATGCGACCACCGGCAGCGGCGAGCGCCTGAAGGGGCAGCTCACCGAGATCATGATGGCCCAGGAGTTCCAGGATCTGTCCGGTCAGTTGCTGATGCGGGTGATCGATCTGCTCGAGCAGCTCGAGGAGAAACTGGTGGGCCTGCTGCAGATCACCGCCCCGGTGCGTGGAGACAAGTCGGTGGAAACCGGGGCGGGCAAGCCCGGCGACGCCGAGGACGGGGTCGGCCCGCAAATGCCCGACGCCGGCGAGAACGTGGTCAAGAACCAGGACGACGTCGACGACCTTCTGGCCAGCCTGGGGTTCTGACCCCTGCGGGTGAGGGCATGACCCGGCAAAGCATGGCCGGGCAGGACACGTGACGCGTCTCCGAGGCGCGTCACAGAGCGAATGAGAGGCAAGCATGGCATTCGAACCCGATAACGAGCTGTTGCAGGACTTCCTGATCGAGGCCGGCGAATTGCTCAACGGCCTGGACGAGCAACTGATCGAGCTCGAGCAGTCGCCCGATGACGCGGATCGACTCAACTCGGTGTTCCGGGCGTTCCACACGGTCAAGGGCGGTGCCGGCTTCCTCGAGGTGCACCCGCTGGTCGAGGTGTGCCACCGCGCCGAGGACATCTTCAACCTGCTGCGCAATCACGACATCGCCATGAACAGCCGCATCATGGACGTGATGCTGCAGGTGATCGACGTGCTCAACGGCATGTTCGACGACCTGCGCGCCGGGCAATACCCCGAGGCTGTCTCGCCCGCCTTCCTCAAGGAGATCGAGGGGCTGGCGCACCAGGATGGCGAATCGGCACCCGCCGAACCCACCGCGTCGGCCGAGACGGCCGCGCCCGAGCCGGCCCCGGCCGCCGAGGGCGACGCGCCGGTCGCCGAAGAGGACGATGCCTTCGATCGCATGCTTGCCGACCTGGACGCGGCCGAGTCGGAGCAGAAGCCGTCCGCCGAGGCAACAGCCGCCGCAGACGACGACCTGATAAGCGACGACGAGTTCGAGAGCCTGCTCGACGAGCTGCACGGCAAGGGCAAGTTCCAGGCCCCGGCGCCGTCTGCTTCCCCGGAGGCGGAGGCCCGGGCGGCATCCGCGGCCGATTCCGAGGAAATCACCGAGGAGGAATTCGAGGCGGTACTCGATGAGCTCTACGGCAAGGGCAAGGCCCCGACGGCAGCGGCGAAGCCGTCGGCCGAGGCGCCGGCCGAATCCCAGGCCAAGGCCGAGCCGCAGGCCAAGGCCGCACCCAAGGCCCCGGAAAAGCCGGCGGCCTCGGCCGGGGCCTCGGGCTCCGCCAAGCCGGCCGCGAAGCCCAAGCCGCCCGAGCACCACAAGCCGCCTGCCGAGACGACCGTGCGGGTGGATACCGAGCGGCTCGACAGCATCATGAACCTCGTCGGCGAGTTGGTGCTGGTTCGCAACCGCATGAACACGCTCAAGGCGACC
>Ga0102930_1000086_pt1 | contig 27914 bp, 27 predicted proteins | sample SalPon1_B_H2O_MG_FD_84514 | JGI IMG/M metagenome (GOLD analysis project Ga0102930, IMG submission 84514) | Salt pond water microbial communities from South San Francisco under conditions of wetland restoration - Salt Pond MetaG R1_B_H2O_MG | ecosystem: Environmental > Aquatic > Non-marine Saline... | reverse complement strand
TGTCGCCGGGCTTTGCCCGGCTGCTCGAGGAACTGCGTTCCTCACTGTCGACGAAGGGGTTGTCCGCTGGAATCGAGCCGTCAGGCTCGAATCGGAGGGTCGTCCCGAGGTCGTTCGTGAGGTCTTGGGCGACGTGATCGGGGCTGAAGTTCTTGAACTGCCGGTCGCCGACGCTCATGTAGAGCCGCCCGTCGCCACCGAAGACGACCCGCGAGCCGTAGTGATTGACGCGATCGAGGACCGGCTCGGCCCTGTACAGCACCTCGAACTCGGAGAGCGTCCCGGCGTTGGGATCGAGCCGTCCGCGGCCGAGATGGGTCGTCGTCCGGCCGTCGCCGGTTCCTGCCGAATAGGTCAGATACAGCCACGGCTCGGTGGAAAAATTAGGATGGATCGCCGCATCGAGCAAGCCACCCTGTCCGGCCGAATCGACCGTCGGGACACCGTCGACTGCCGTTTTCGTTCCGTCCTCACGGTCGACGAGGACGACCCGTCCCGTGTCGCGCTCGGTGACGACCAGCCGGGGGTCGTCGGGGAGAAACGCCAGTCCCCACGGGTTGCTGAGATCCTCGGTGACGGTCTCGGCGACGACACCATCGGGCAGCGCCGTGTCGGCACCCGAGCCCAGACAGCCAGCGCTGACTCCGCACGCCGCCGCACCGACGACCGAAACGTAGTGTCGACGCCTCATTGGTTTGCCTTGCCGCTCGACGCCGATAAACAACACGCGACCGATGGAGTTAGGCGCGTCGGCACGCAGGAAAGCCATAGAGCGGGATGGACGACCACACCCACGATCCGACGGTCGCGCCGCCACTCTCCGGCGAGCCGACGGGCTGGAACCCTCAGACCCGCCACTGGAACCACGGCACCCTCCGGCTGGCGGTGCTCTACGGCGTCCGGTTTTATAATGCGGGCGACTTCCACGCCTCCCACGATTGCTTCGAGGACGAATGGTACAACTACGGCAGCGGCACCACCGAAAGCGCGTTCCTCCACGGGATGGTGCAGGTCGCCGCCGGAGCCTACAAACACTTCGACTTCGAGAACGACGACGGGATGCGGAGTCTCTTCGAGACCGCGCTGCAGTACCTCCACGGTGTCCCCGGCGACTTCTACGGCGTCGACGTCGCCGACATCAGGTCGACGCTCCGGGCGGCCCTCGACGAGCCGACTGCGATCGAGGGCTGGCAGCTACAGGTCGACGGCGAGACACCCGTCGCTCAAGAATCGGACCGCCAGTATCTCGACGACTGATCTGCCGTTATAACTAGTCGCTGGCTACCCCACTGAAGAACGGCGAGCGAGACCGCGGGGCTCAAATGTCCCGGCTCCCTGTCCCTTTCAATGAGAATTTACGAGCTCGGCGATGGAACGCCCGAGGTTGCGGTTGTCGGTGGGATTCACGGCGACGAGCCGTGTGGCCCACTGGCTATCGAGCGGCTTTTCGCCGAGGAGCCAGCGGTCCAGCGGCCAGTCAAGTTCATTATCGCGAACGAGGCGGCCCTCGAAGCGGGCCAGCGGTATCTCGACGCCGATCTCAACCGTGTCTTTCCGGGCGATGCGGATGCCGAGGCCCACGAGCGCCGACTCGCCCACGACGTCGCCCGCGAGATCCAGGGCTGTACCACCCTCGCGCTGCATTCGACCCAGTCGACACCCAAGCCGATGGGCGTCATCCGGTCGGTCGACGAGGTCGCTCGGGCGATCTACCCCCGGCTCCCGGTCGACGTGCTGATCGAAACCGACTCCCACACCGACGGGCGGCTGGTTGAGTACCCCCACACGATCGAGGTCGAGTGCGGGCTGCAGGGCACCGAGGCGGCCGCAGAAACCGGCTACGAGCTCGTCCGGGCGTTTCTGGCCGCGACGGGAGCCCTCCCCACTCCGGAGGCAACAGGCCGATTCGATACGCCGGCCCCCGAGACGGTAGACGTCTTCCGGCTCCAACAGCCCATTCCGAAGCCGGCAGGCCAAGAGTACGATGTCTTCGTCGACAACTTCGAGTTAGTCACCGAAGGAACGGCGTTCGCTTCGGTCGACGGCGACCCGCTGCACGCCGAGTCCGATTTCTATCCCGTTTTGTTGTCGGCAGAGGGCTACGAGAACATTTTCGGCTACGTCTCGGAACCGGTCGGCCACGTCGCCTAACCGCCGTTAGTCGTTGGCTAACTTCACGAGCGTGAGGTCACGATCCAACAGACAGTGATCGTGTGGAGGCTCGCCCTCGACCGAGACGATCCGATATTCGGTGTCGAAGTCGACACCCTCCGGGACACAGTACTCGTGGCTGGGACACTCCGTGTGGGGACAGCTGCCTTCGAGGCTGGCTTTACTTCCGGCGTAGGCCCCCCGAGAGGCGATGTTGGCCGGGACCGGTGTGGGTTCGACCTCGACAGCCCGAACGCCAGTGTCGTGGAGCGCACAGTCGAGCAGTTGGGCGTTTTCCCGAATGCCGGTAATGCGGTAGCGTCTTCCTTCTTCGAGGTTGAGACACTGGCTCCGGTAGGGACAGCCCGCACAGCCGTCGGCCTCGCCGCGGTAGACGAACTCCCGACCGACCTCCGCGAGGCGGTCACCGATGAGTGTGACAGTAGACATACATCTAGTTTCGGCCCGAACCCCGTTAACCTTCACCCCTGTTCGGATGGGCCGACCAGCTCATCGAGTTTTTCGAAGTAGGTCTCTCGTGGCACCTGGTAGCAGTCGCGGTAGTCGACCTCGCCATCGGCGAACCGTTGGGCGGTTTCGATCGCGCCGTCGATCGCCGCTTCGCGGTCGTCGTACCGTGTGGCAGTCACCTCGATTTCGGGTTCGAGAAACAGTTTCACCTGCCAGTAGTCGGTTTCGACGGAGCCAGCACCAGGGCGACGCTGGGGCGAGCCGTTTGTTAGGTAGATCGTCGGCAGACAGGCCGCGGGGAAGGCGTCGGAATCGAAGACGTCCGGCCGGTAGGCGAAGATGACCCTCCCTTCGGGTTCCTCGTTCCAGACACGCCAACCCGACGGCAACTCGGGAAAACTCATACCCGGTGTTAGCCACCGACCTACTAAGACCCCGCGACAGCAGGCCGTCGACGTGTACCGAAGGCCCGTCGACCGTCGCGTAAGCACTGCCTTCCGTGGTAGTCACACGACTACTTCCAACCGACGCGACAGTCCGGTCGATCGGTTACACGCCACTACCCCCACAAGGCGGTGGGCTGCTGTGTCCCGATTCTTCCGACCACGGACCACCTATCTCGGAGAAAGCCTTATACGTTCCAAAAAACACAATGCAAATAGTCTCGGTCTCCCGACCGGGCAAACACACCTCTCCACGCGCGCCGTTCGTTGGTTCTCGATGTCGTTCGTTGTTCGTTGCCGACCGGGTGTTCGGCCCAGTGGAGTGGTATGCGTACCCATGCCACGAACGAGACTCGGTTGCGGCGTCCGTGTGGCCGCCACCAGCCGTGGTTTCGTGCTACCTCCGGCCACAGTCGGTCGACACGCCCGATGTCGACTAATGTGGCCAGTGATACAATGAGCAACGACAGACAAACCCTCGAAAGCCTCAGTCAGCACTACCAAGCATCGGTTCCCGAAGACCTCCGTGAAGCCAAAACGTTCGACTGGTATCTCGACGAGGTGACCGACGACCCACGGATCGCCCGCAACGCCCACCAACGGGTTGCCGATATGTTCGACCACTACGGCACCACCTACGACGAAGACGCCGGGGTGGTCGAGTACACGATGGCCTCCGAAGACCCCCTCCACGACGGTGAGAACGTGTTCTACGGGCGGGAGGTCCACGAGTCGATCCACGAGTTCGTCAACAAGGTCAAATCCGGTGCCCGTGGGCTCGGCCCGGAGAAACGAATCAAGCTCCTCCTCGGCCCCGTGGGGTCGGGCAAGTCGCATTTCGACTGGCTCGTCCGTCGCTACTTCGAGAACTACACGTTGCAGGAGGGCGGCCGGATGTACACCTTTCGGTGGGTCAACCTCTGTGACGTGATCCGCGACCAGGACCCCGCCGACGACACCGTCGAATCGCCGATGCACCAGGACCCACTCGTCTTGCTGCCACAGGAGCAACGAGACATGATCATCGAGGGGCTCAACGAGCAGCTCGACGCGCCCTATACAATCCGCAACGAGCAACATCTCGACCCGGCCAGCGAGTTCTACATGGACCGCCTACTCGCGGAGTACGACGATGATCTGGAGGCGGTGTTCAACAACCACATCGAGATCGTCCGGCTCGTCGCCAGCGAGAACAAACGGCAGGCCGTCGAGACCTTCGAGCCGAAGGACAAGAAGAATCAGGACGAAACAGAGCTAACGGGAGATGTCAACTACTCGAAGCTCGCTATTTACGGCGAGTCCGACCCACGGGCCTTCGACTACGCGGGGGCGTTCTGTAACGCCAACCGCGGCATCTTCTCCGGCGAGGAACTCCTCAAACTCCAGCGGGAGTTCCTCTACGACTTCCTGCACGCCAGCCAAGAACAGACGATCAAGCCGAAAAACAACCCCCGGATCGACATCGATCAGGTGATCGTCGGCCGGACGAACATGCCCGAATACCGCGAGAAGAAAGGCGACGAGAAGATGGAGGCGTTCAACGACCGCACGAAGCGGATCGACTACCCCTACGTCCTGGAGTACGAGCAGGAGGCCGAAATTTACGGCAAGATGCTCCGGAACGCCGACGTGCCCAACATGAACATCGAGCCACACACCCTCCAGATGGCGGGGCTGTTCGGCGTGCTCACGCGGATCGTCGAACCCAACGACGAATCAGTCACGCTCGTCCAGAAGGCCAAGGCGTATAACGGAGAGCTGGACGACGACGATGTCGACGTCAAGAAACTCCGCGAGGATGGCGAGGCCCAATCCGACATCGCCGAGGGGATGGATGGCGTTTCGGCACGGTTCATCGGCGACGAGATCGCCGAGGCGATCATGGACTCGACCCACCGCGGTCGGAGCTACCTGAGTCCGCTGACGACGTTCCGCCACTTCGAGGAGAACCTCGAAAACCACGGTTCGATCCCCGAAGAGAACTTCGAGCGCTACCAGCGCTACCTCGAGATGGTCCGCGAGGAGTACAAAAACCGCGCCATCGAGGACGTCCGCCACGCACTCGCCTATGATCTCGACGAGATCCAACGCCAGGGCGAAAAGTACATGGACCACGTGATGGCCTACATCGACGACGCCACCGTCGCCGACGAGCTCACTGGTCGAGAACAGGAGCCCGACGAGACGTTCCTCCGGTCGGTCGAGGAGAAACTCGACATTCCGGCCGACCGCAAGGACGACTTCCGACAGGAAGTGTCGAACTGGGTCTCGCGGCGCGCCCGCGAAGGGATCAGCTTCAATCCGCAGGACAACGACCGGCTCCGCCGCGCTCTCGAACGCAAGCTCTGGGAGGACAAGAAACACAACATCAACTTCTCGGCGCTGGTCTCGGCCAACGAGCTCGACGACGACGAGCGCAGCGCCTGGATCGACGCGCTTCGCGAGCAGGGCTACTCCGAGGAAGGGGCCCGAGAGGTCTTGGAGTTCGCTGGGGCCGAAGTCGCCAAAAGCGAGCTCGAAGAAGATGTCTGAAGACTACATCACCGCCGCCGACCGCCAACTGCAGCGGGCCTACGAGGGGCCGATGAGCCTCGACGAGTACGTCGAGGCGGCCTTCGAGTCGCCCTCGATCGCGGCGCATGCCAGCCGCTACCTGCTGGCGGCTATCGAGTCGATGGATACCCGGACGGTGATCGAGGAGGGCGAAGAGCGGGAGCGCTACCGCTTTTTCGACGACCCGCACAACGACGGCGAACACGCGGTGCTCGGCAACACGGCGGTGCTCAACGCCTTCGTCGACGACCTTCGAACCATTGCCGCCAACAGGGGCAAGGGCGAGAAAATCATCTGGTTCGACGGCCCCACGGCGACGGGGAAATCGGAGCTCAAGCGGTGTCTCATTAATGGGCTGCGGGAGTACTCCAAGACGCCAGAGGGCCGACGCTACACCTTAGAGTGGAACATTACCGGCGCGGACAGCAGTCGCGGGCTGAGCTACGGCGACGATGCCAGCGACGACGAGCAGTGGTACGAGAGCCCCGTCCAGGTCCATCCGCTGACGATATTCCCCAAGAGCGTCCGTGAGAACCTGCTGGCCCGGCTCAACGACCTCGACCCTGATGGGCCACCGATCGTCATCGACGGCGGGCTCGACCCCTTCAGTCGGGAGGCCTACGACTATCTCGAATCCAACTACCGGCAGGCGGGGACGCGAAAACTGTTCTCGTCGATCACCGACCGAAGCCATCTCCGGGTGACCAACTACATCGTCGACGTGGGGCGGGGAATCGGCGTCCTCCACTCCGAAGACGACGGCAGCCCTAAAGAGCGGCTGGTCGGCTCGTGGATGCCCGGAATGCTGCGCGAACTCGATTCACGCGGCCGGAAGAATCCACAGGCGTTCAGCTACGATGGCGTGCTCTCGCAGGGCAACAGCCTGCTGACGGTCGTCGAGGATGCCAGCCAGCATGCCGATCTGCTCCGCAAGCTCCTGAACGTTCCCGACGAGGGTCGGGTCAAACTGGACAAGGGAATCGGGATGGACATCGACACCCAACTGGTGATGATATCGAACCCGGATCTCGACGCCGAACTCGACCAGTACGCCGACCGCAACGGCCGGGACCCACTCAAGGCGCTCAAGCGTCGACTGGACCGCCACGAGTTCCGGTATCTGACCAACCGCCGGCTGGAGGCCGAACTCATCCGGCGGGAGCTGACCGCCGAAAAGAGCGTCTGGGCGGATCTCGACGACGAGGAGATCGAAAGCCGGGTGCGGTCCCCGCTGTCGATCGCGATCCGTGACGGCCGCGGCGAGACACGCCAGCGCGAGCTCGCGCCGTTCGCGGTCGGCGCGGCGGCGATGTACAGCGTCATCAGTCGACTCGACGGCGAGGACCTGCCCGCGAACCTCTCGCTGATCGAGAAGGCCCGCCTGTTCGAGCAGGGCTACCTGCAGGACGGCGACGACCGCCGGGAGATCGACGCCTTCGAGATTACCGTCGAATCCGACGGTACCCACGGGATCCCGGTCACCTACACCCGCGACATCATTGCGGATCTGCTCCACGAGGAGACCGGCCGCGCCCATCCCGACCACCCTGTCGAGGACGTGGTGATGCCGGAGGACGTGCTGAACGCGATGGCCAAGCAGCTCTCGACCGCGCCGGTCTTTTCGCGGGCCGAGGCCGCCGAGTACGAGAACCGACTCCCTGCGGTGAAGGACTTCATTCTCGATCAGCAGGAAGACGCCGTTCTCAAGGCGCTGCTATCCGGTAAGAGCGTCTCGAAGGAGACGGTCGCCGAGTACGTCGAACACGTCTATGCGTGGGATGGCGACGGACAGGTCGAGACCGAACGCGGCCGTGTCGACCCCGATCCGCTCTTGATGAAGGTCTTCGAGACCGAACATCTCGGCCGGTTCGGGTCGAGCGACTACATGGGTAACGAGCCCTCGGCGGCCGTCGAGCAGTTCCGCCGCGACAAGGTGATCACCGCGCTCAACCGGTATGCGTGGGAGCACCGCGACGAGGGCTTTTCGATCGACAACGTCGACTTGACCTCGATTCCGGTGATTCGTGCAGTCTTGGAAACCTACGACTGGGCGGATGTCAAGCGGATCTATCCGGAGTTCGACCCCCGGCAGTGGGAAGAGCCACCGACGGGGACGGTCACCGAACGGCTTAAAGACGAAACGATCGCCACGCTGTGTGCGGACCAGTACTCGCCAGCGTCGGCCGAACTGACAACGCGCGCCGTGATGCGAGAGGTGAGACACAAATGGGACTGAGAGACGACGTAGACCGGTTTCGTGAGGTCGGCGACCAGCGCAGACAGGACCTCGAAGAGTTCATCAGCTACGGCGACCTCGGGGGCTCGCGGCCGGATCAGGTGAAAATACCGGTGAAGATCGTCGACTTACCCGAGTTCAGCTACGACAAGCGGTCGATGGGCGGGGTCGGCCAAGGACAGGGCGGCACGCCCCAACCCGGTCAGCCCGTTGGCCCGCCCCAACCGGGTGAGGGCGACGAGGAGGGCGACCCCGGCGAGGAGGGCGCAGAACACGAGTACTACGAGATGGACCCCGAGGAGTTCGCCGAGGAGCTCGACGAGGAACTCGGATTAGATCTCGAACCCAAAGGCAAACGCGTCGTCGAGGAGGTCGAAGGCGATTTCACCGACGTGACCAAGGTCGGCCCGAAAGGCACGCTCGATTTCGAGGAGCTATTTAAAAGAGGGCTCAAGCGGAAGCTCGCGATGGACTTCGACGAGGAGTACATCCGCGAAGCCCTCAAGATCGACGGCAAGGGGCCACGGGCGGTCTTCGAGTGGGCTCGCGGCGAGCGCATCCCGGTTTCCTTCGCGTGGATCGAAGACGCTTACAACGAAATCCCCGCCGACGAGCGCACGAAGTGGGCGAGCTTCGAGGAGTTCGAACAGAACGTCGAGCAAACCCACGTCGGCGACCGAATTCGCCGCGATGGGCTCAAGGAGGTCCCGTTCCGCCGCGAGGACGAGCGCTATCGACACCCCGAGATCATCGAGAAAAAGGAGCGCAACGTCGTCGTGATCAACATCCGGGACGTTTCGGGGTCGATGCGCGAACAGAAGCGCGAACTCGTCGAGCGGACGCTGACGCCGCTGGACTGGTATCTTACCGGCAAGTACGACAACGCCGAGTTCCACTACATCGCCCACGACGCCGACGCCTGGGAGGTCGACCGGCAGGACTTCTTCGGCATTCGATCCGGCGGCGGCACCCGGATCTCCTCGGCCTACGAACTGGCCGCCGAGATTCTGGAGGAGTACCCCTTCAGCGAGTGGAACCGCTACGTGTTCGCCGCGGGCGACTCGGAGAACTCCTCGAACGACACGAAGGATCGCGTGGTGCCGCTGATCCAGGAGATCCCGGCGAACCTCCACGCCTACGTCGAGACCCAGCCCGGCGGGACGGCGATCAACGCCACCCACGCCGAGGAGGTCGAACGCGCCCTCGGCTCGGCGGGCAACGTCGCGGTGACGCGGGTGACACGGCCGGACGACGTGGTCGACGCCATCTACGAGATCCTCAGCACCGAAGACGGCGCGGAGAGTGATTCACAATGAAAGACGAACGCTTGGACGCCAGACGCATTGCCGCCGGACTCGACGAACCGGTCCGGGAAGCCGCAGCGCTGGCACACAAACTCGGATTAGACCCCTACCCGGTGAACTACTGGATCGTCGACCACGACCAAATGAACGAACTCATCGCCTACAGCGGATTCCAGGACCGCTACCCCCACTGGCGCTGGGGGATGGCTTACGACCGCCAGCAGAAGAAAGACCAGTTCGGCATGGGGAAGGCCTTCGAGATCGTCAACAACGACAACCCCTCGCATGCCTTCCTGCAGGAGTCCAACACCATGGCCGACCAGAAGGCGGTCATCACCCACGTCGAGGCCCACGCCGACTTCTTCGCCAACAACAGTTGGTTCGGCCTCTACAGCGACCGTGGCTCTGCGGGCACCGATCCCGACGCGGCAGCAATGCTAGAACGCCACGGCGAAGCGATCGAGCGGTACATGGAGGACCCGGATATCGACCGTACGGAAGTCGAGCGACTGATCGACGCGATGCTCTGTATTGAGGATACGATCGACCAACACCGCCCGCTGGCCGCCGCCGATATCGACGACGAAGACCACGATATCGACGACATCACCGACAAGCTCGATCAGCTCGGACTCTCCGAAGACGTTCGCCAGCAGGTCTTCGACGAGGAGTGGCTCGAAGACCGAGCCGAGGCCGACGAAGCCGCCGGGATCGACGACCCCCGGCTCGACGTGATCGCGTTCCTCAGGGACCACGGCAAGCGCTTCGATCCGGAGGCCGGCAAAGCCGTCGACCGCGAGGAGTGGGAGACCGACGTGATCGAACGGCTGCGTGAGGAGTCCTACTACTTCGCCGCCCAGAAGATGACGAAGGTGATGAACGAGGGGTGGGCAGCCTACTGGGAGGCGCTCATGATGGGCGACGAACGGTTTGCCGGGACGGACGAGTTCATCACCTACGCCGACCATCAGGCCCGCGTGCTCGGCTCGCCCGGACTGAACCCCTACAAACTCGGCAAGGAGCTGTGGGACCACCTCGAAAACACGACCAATCGCAAAGAGGTCGCCGACAAACTGCTCCGCGTCGAGGGCGTCACGTGGCGCAACTTCGACGACGCGGTCGACTTCGAGACAGTGGCCTCGTTGCTCGACCCTGATCCAGCCATTGCCGGTGTTGGTGTAGACCGCCTCGAGGAACTCGCCGGCCTCGCTGCGGAAGGCGACACGCGAGTCGACGCCGACGTGGTCGAGCGGGCGATCTCGACCCGGGACGGCGAGCTCGATCCCGACGACGAGGAGGCAGTCGACGCCGACCGCTATCCGTGGAAACTGCTGACCCACGAGGGGCTGGCCGAACGCCATTTCTCGCTGGCAAAGCGGCAGAACCGTGGGTTCCTCAAGGGGATCGACCGCTCTGAGCTCGAACAGCTCGCCCGGTATATGTTCGACGACGAGAAGTACACCAGTGTCGAGGAAGCGATCGCGGACGTCGACTACACCGCGGGCTGGAATCGGATGCGCGAAGTCCGCGAGAGCCACAACGACGTGACGTTTATCGACGAGTTCCTCACCGGCGAGTTCGTGATGCACAACAACTACTTCACCTACGAGTACTCCCACGCCGGCAGCGAATACCGCGTGGCGAGTACGGCCGCTGAGGACGTTAAACGAAAGCTCCTGCTGCAGTTCACCAACTTCGGCAAGCCCTCTGTTGCGGTGTATGACGGCAACTTCGCCAACCGCGGCGAGCTGCTGTTGGGTCACCGCTACAACGGAGTCGCCCTCGACATCGGAGAGGCCAAAGACGTGCTCGAACGGGTGTTCGATCTCTGGGGTCGACCGGTGAATCTGATGACCATCCGAACCCAGTACGACGACCACGAACTCGAAGTCGCTCGCAGGCGGGGCCGCGAGCCGGAGGGCACCGAGGTCGGCGTCCGCATCCGCTATGACGGTGAGAGCCACGAGGAGTTCGATCTCGAACCCGAGCTTAAAAACGCCATCGAGGCCAGCGAGGTCGACTACGACACCAAACCCGACGAGTGGCTGGCATAGCTCGACACGCCAGTCGAATGTCGACTCTTTTTACAAAGCCGATTCGATATATAAAAAAATACGCCGCCTACTCTTCTAACAGCCAGCCGAACCGTTTCTCCCAGAACTCTTCGTCCGGCGGCTTCTTGCTCCGGCCGTGGGTCTTTTTATCACGGATCTGCCGTTCGATCACGTCCCGGGCCTCGTTGAGCGCGTGGCTTGCGCCATACCCTTCGCCGGAGGCGATGTAGAGCCCGCGGTCGGTGTGGAGCCGGATCCGAGCGAGCAGGAGTGGGGTGCCGCGGAGTTTCTCCTTGTGGGTGTGGAGGTGGACTTTCGCATCCAGGATCGACATCTCGCGGTCTTTTGCGTCGAACTTGTCGACCATCTCGACGATATCCTCGTACTGGACATCATCGAGATACTCGCTGCCGTAGACCTGTACTGCCCGGTTGCCACCGGCCTCCCACGTGAGCGATTCGAGGAGGTCCGTTTTTGTGAGAATCCCGAACGGCTCGCCGTTGTCGGTCACCACGAGCGCCGAGCCCCCGACATCGAACATCTCCTCGGTGGCGGTTTCGAGGGTCGCCTCGGGGCGAATCGTCCGCACGGGTGAGGCCATGAGATCCCGAACCGGGAGTTCAAGCATTCGTGAGAGTTCGCCTTCCCGCGCGCCGTAGCCGCCGCCTCGGGTGCGAGCGGCCCGATCGGCCACGTCGCCGCCGTAGGAGTCGACCGCGCCCGCGTCGCCGCCCTGACTCCGTGTTTCGGGTCTGATCGTGAAGTCGATCACGTCGTAGAGACTCACGATGCCGACTGCTGTGTCGCCCTCGACGACTGGGAGGTGTGTGACGTGGTTCTCTCGGAAACGGTTGGTCGCTTGCCCGAACGTCGACTCCGGGTCGAGTGTCACGAGATCGGCAGTATAAGCGTCTCGAACGGAGGCAGCATCGAGAAACGAAGTGACCTTTTGGAGCACGGCGTCGCCGGTGACGACACCGAGCAGCGTCGACCCCTCGAACACCGGAAGGAGTCGGGAGTCGCTGTCGAGCATGAGCCGTGCTACGTCGCGAATATCCTCCTCGGGTGAGAGTTTGGGAACGTGCCACAGCAGCGACCGGAGTTTTTGATTCGGTTGGTGGTGTGAGGTTACCAGCTGTCGTCTGGTGACGATCCCCTCGAACTCGTCGTCGTGTACGACAACCCCCGTGACCGAGGAGTCGGCGAACACGCCGACGAGCTTCGAGACTGGCGTCTCCGGGGGGAACGATGCGTACTCGTCTGAAACGATGTCGGCGATATCCATGGCTGAAATCCTCCGTCGGTCCGGTTCCGGCGACCAACACTGCCAGTTCGGGACAGACTCTCAAGCCTCTGGTGGCTATGGAGGCTATTCGGTAACCAGTCGAAGACTACTCCCCTGCCACGTCGGTCGATCTCGGCAATAACTATCGATGCGGGAAACGAACCGGTCACTACCGTACTAATTCGAAGTGACAAAAACAGTTATACAGACTCGCGTTGGCACTATACCCGAACAATGATCCAGCGACTCCGAGAGTGGGGCCCAATACCGTTGCGGGTATTCCTCGTTGTGCTGGTGGTTCCGGGCTCTCAAAAACTGCTCAACTACGGCTCGCAGGTCGACTTCTTCGCCGAGCTTGGCATACCCGTTCCGGGACTACTGGTTCCGCTTGTCGGTGTGATCGAACTGACCGCCGCCACCCTCATCGTGTTCGGTATCGCTGGCCGTCTCGGGGCGGCACTGATGGGACCGGTCATGCTCGTTGCGATGGCGACCGCCGAGGTCAACGCGTTCAATGCGGCTGTCCTCGTGTCGTCTCTCGGAATTCTGGTGTTGGGAACGGGTCGATACTCGGTTACGACCGAACGGGAACTCCTCGATTCGATACAGGGGCGGAAGGAGTCGTCCGGCGGCACTGCGACATCTGGGACTGATCGGTAGCTTTCGAGTTCCTCTATTTAAAGCTTCGAGCGTCGGCTCGTTGCGGCCATTACTCGCCACGTCGACGCCCTCCCGAACGAGGGCGGTCGCGGCAGCCTTGCCGAGTCCACGGTCGGAGGCGGTGACGAGTGTAGCGTTGCCTGTGAGTTCGAGATCCATACCGGGCTAGTCTGCGAGAAACGGGATAACGGTTGGTCGACAAACCAGTAGCCAGCGACTACTCGTCGAGGGATTGCCACGAGAGGCGTGGGTTCCGCGCTGCACTCACCTGATCGATCCGGCTGGCAGTCGTCCGGGACGGGGCGGTTTCGATGGCGTCGTCGGTATCACTGTAGGCGTTGTTGAACGCCTCGGCCAGCGTGTCGAGCGTGCGCTTGCTTTCGATCTCGGTCGGCTCGGTCAACATGGCTTCGGGCACCATCTCGGGCCACTTGGTCGTCGGCGGATGGACACCGAAGTCCAGCATTCGTTTGGCGACATCGGCGGCATCGCGGTCGCCCGCGGTCGCCGCGAACTCGTGGTGGAACGGGCCGTAGGGCACATCCATCTCCAGCCGTTCGGCGAGGTAGTTGGCGTTTAACACCGCCTTCGCGCTGGCATCCGAGAGTCCCTCGTCACCGAGTCGAGCGATGTAGGCGTAGGCTTTGGCTAACACCAGCCAGTTGCCCGCAAAGCCGTGGATCTTGCCGATCGAGCGGTCGGGCTTGAACCGTTCGTAGTCGCCATTCTCGGTTTCCCGAACACGGGGACTCGGGAGGAACGCGGCGAGTTCGTCGACAACACCCACCGGCCCGGCTCCGGGTCCTCCGCCGCCGTGGGGCGTAGCGAACGTCTTGTGGACGTTGTAGTGCATGATGTCGAAGCCCATATCGCCCGGTCGTCCCCGGCCGAGCAGGGCATTCAAGTTCGCGCCGTCGTAGTAGAGCAGTCCGCCGGCATCGTGGACCGTCTCGGCGATCTCGACGATATCCCGCTCGAAGAGGCCCACAGTGTTGGGGTTGGTGAGCATGAGCGCCGCGGTTTCCTCGGAGACGGCGGCTTTGAGCGCCTCGAGGTCGACACGTCCACCCTCATCGGAAGGGAGTTCGACCACGTCGTAGCCCGCCATCGCCGCGGTGGCGAAGTTGGTACCGTGGGCCGACGCCGGGATGATCACCTCGCTGCGGTCGTTGCGGTGATGATCGTGGTAAGCCTTGGCCACGAGGATTCCTGTGAACTCGCCAGCCGCGCCTGCGGGTGGCTGGAGCGTGACCGCGTCCATCCCGCCGATGGTTGCGAGGTACTCTTGGAGCCCGTATAGCAGGCCGAGATTTCCTTGTGCGCTGTCGGCCGAGCGGTCTGGGTGGATCGCCGCGTTCCGGTCGGCGGCGACATCCTCGGTGAATTTTGGGTTGTACTTCATGGTACATGACCCCAGCGGGTAGGGACCGCTGTCCATGCTCCAGTTCATTTGCGAAAGCCGGGTGTAGTGTCGGGCTAACTCCGGCTCCGAGAGACCCGGAAGAATGAGTTCGTCGCGGGTCAGTTCCTCGGGCAACGGCGAGTCGGTCTCGCCGACCGCGACGGTCGTCGCGTCCTTCTCGGACAACAGCGGTTCGTGTGTGTCACCTTCGGTGTAGCGGGCTTGATCGTAGATCATCAGGCGGCCTCCTGGAAGGCGTCGACTAACCCATCGGTCGCGTGAGCGTTAGTTTCGGTAAGACAGACCTGGAGTAGGTGGTCGTCGATCGCGTGGATTGCGTAGCCCTCAGCCTCGACATCGGCAGTGATCGCCGCCGCCGGCTGGTCCGTGTGTACCACGAACTCGCGGAAGTGGTGGCGGTCGTGAACCGGAGCCTGATAGCCCTCGATTTCGTCGACCTGCTTGGCCAACGCTGCGGCGTTCCGAACGCAGTCGGTGGCGAGGTCGACCAGTCCATCGGGGCCGAGGGCAGCGATGTGCATCGCCGCACGGAGAGCGACCCACGCCTGGTTCGTACAGATGTTGGAGGTCGCCCGCTCCTTGCGGATATGCTGTTCGCGGGTCTGCAGGGTGAGCGTGTAGGCCCGCCGGTCGTCGGCGTCCTCACTGACGCCGACCAAGCGGCCGGGAACCTGCCGAAGGAACGACTCGCGGGTCGCAAAGATGCCGAGTCCCATCCCGTAGCTCGTGGGCAACCCGAGCACGTCGGCCTCGCCGACGACCACGTCCGCACCGACAGTGGCCGGTTTTTCAAGCAGCGAGAGGGCAACGAGATCCGAGCCGAGACAGAACAGCGCCTCGTTGTCGTCGGCGATCTCGCCGACTTCGCTGAGTCCCTCCTCGATGGTTCCCCGAACGGTCGGGTTCTCGGCGTAGATCATGGCTGTTTCCTCGTCTGTGAGTTCCGCGAGCGCCTCGTGGTCGACGTTGCCGTCGTCCATCGGGTAGGACTCGACGACCAGTCCCGCGCCGTCGACGTAGTTTTCGAGCACCAACCGCTTGCCCTCGCGGAGGTGTTCGGGGACAAAGATTCGGTGGCCGCTCGTTTGGCGGACGCGGTCGGCCAGCAGCGCGGCCTCCGCGAGGGCGGTGGCGGCGTCGTACATCGAGCAGTTGGCGACGGGGAGGCCGGTGAGTTCGACCAGCATCGACTGGTACTCGAAGAGCGCCTGGAGGAACCCCTGTGTGATCTCGGGTTGGTACTGGGTGTAGCTGGTGAGGAACTCAGCGCGATCCGAGAGGTGGTCGACGATCGAGGGAACGTAGTGGCTGTAGTGGCCCCGTCCCATGAACTCGATGAGATTGTCGTTGCGGGCGAACAGCCGCCGGAGTTCGCCTCGGATCGCCTGCTCGCTTCGGGATTCGATGCCGAACTCGCCGTCGAAGGCCACCGCGTCGGGAATGTCGAAGAGGTCGGTCTCGGTGTCGACGCCGACTGCGTCGAGCATCGCGGCGGTTTCCGCGGCGGTGTGTGGTGCAAAGGGACTACCGTCTGTCTGTGTCATTGATCTGTGGTCCGGTTATGCGATCTGGTCACGATACTCCTCGGCCGGTAGCAGTTCGTCGAACTCGCTTTGATCGCTGGGCTCGAGTTCAAGCATCCAGCCGTCGCCGAAGGGGTCATCGTTGACGAGTTCGGGTTGGTCGAAGAGGTCCTCGTTAATACCGGTCACCTCGCCCGAAATCGGGGCATAGAGGTCGGAGACGGCCTTGATCGATTCGACGACGCCGAAGGCCGATCCGGCCTCGATCGTGTCGCCGACTGCGGGGAGTTCGACGAAGACGACATCGCCGAGCTCGTCTTGGGCGAAGTCGGTAATGCCGATGCGGACTGGGTCGTCGGTGGTCGTCCATTCGTGCGATTCGAGATAGCTCAGGTCGTCGGGTACGTCAAAACTCATCTGTGGGTGTTGTGTTATGTTCAGTGGGTAGGGGTGTCTCTACTTCGAAACGAACGGTACGTCAGTGATCTCGCCCCATTTTTCAGTGCCACGGACGACGATACTGACTGATTCACCGGCCGTTGCGTGGTCGACATCGACGTAGCCGAGGCCGATCCCTTCGTTGAGTGTCGGGCTCATCGTCCCCGATGTGAGGTGGCCAACCGACTCGCCCGCATCGTCGACCAGTTCGTACCCTTCGCGTGGCACTCCACGGTCGAGCATCGTGACGCCGACGAACGTCTGGTCGACGCCGGTCGCCTGCTGTTCGGCGAGCGCGTCGCGACCGACGAACTCGGTCTCGAGGTCGACCGTAAAGCCCACTCCGGCCTCGTAGGGGGTCCGTGGCTCCTCGATGGGATCGAAATCCTGCCCCGACAGCAGGAATCCCAGTTCGATTCGGAGGGTATCACGCGCGCCGAGCCCGCAGGGCTGGCAGTCGAAGGCAGTCCAGACAGTCTCGGCATCGGCGGTCGGACAGAGGATTTCGAACCCGTCTTCGCCGGTGTAGCCGGTGCGGGCGACGATGCAGTCGACGCCCGCGACCTCGCTTGTCGTGTGTTCGAACCGCGAGAGATCGGCGACTGGCTCCTCGGCGACTGCCTCGACGTGGTCGGGTGAATCGGGGCCCTGCACGGCGAACATCGCCCACTGCTCGGTGACGTTGTCGACCGTCGCGTCGAGACCCCACTCCTCGCGGTGGTCGGTCCACCAGTCGGTGAACTGGCTGTCGTGGCCCGCGTTCGGGATGAACAGATAGGCGGCCTCACCGCCGCGGTCGGCCAGTCGGTAGACGACGGTATCGTCGAGGATAACGCCATCAGTGCGGGTGATACAGGCGTACTGGGCCTCGCCCGGCGCGAGCCCCGCCACGTTGCTGGTCGTGAGTCGACCCATCAGTTCGGTGGCGTCGGGACCGGTGACTTCGATCTCGCTCATGTGTGAGACGTCGAACATACCGACCGACTCGCGGACCGCGGCGTGTTCGGTCCGGATCGAGTCGAACTCGACGGGCATCTCCCAGCCACCGAACGCGGTGACTGACGCCCCGGTGGCCGTATGCACGTCGGCGAGCGGCGGGTGTCGGTGGGCCATACAGATAGCTCTATCCGCCGAAAGTAAGGTGTTGTTATCGGCTGCACCGACTGGTCACACAGAGTGTTATACTGTGTGTTGTAGACGGTACTTTTCCGACAACAAACCGTACCAACCGGAGCCGACTGACTGCCACCGAACTGATGGCTGAGCACTGAGAGTAGTTGCCACGATAAAGAACCGGCGGGGACCAATCGCGGGAGAGACCGTGGGAGTGTCGAGGCGATCAGGCCGCGAGGACGACCGGCTCGGCACGGCTCGCCCGCCAGACGTTGGCGCGTACGCCTGCTCGGTCGAGCTTGAGCGTTACCGAATCGCCGATTTCGCGGGACGACAGCTCGCGGCGGAGACTCTCGTTGTCGTACTCGACGAGCTGGTAGGTGCTGTTCGTCGAAGCGTCGACGACGGTCATGCCACCATGTTCGTTCATATCATCAACAATAGTATACGACCGACTGTCGGTGTCTGGAGGGGTCTGCTCCATACATAGTATACCGCCCAATACGCAAATAAAGCCCGTGATATCCTGTGTATGTGTTATTATCGATGATATACGTATCAGAGTGTGACCGGCTGTTGCAACAGCTCGGAGCCACCGGGTGTCGTCTCGACACCACCATCGATGGCGACCGCCCGCCATGCGTCGCCCCGGGAGCTGAGCGGTTCGAGCCAGACCCGAACAACCGCGCCGTCGGCTGCCAGCTCCAACGTCTCCCGAACCTCCCGCGTGGCATACTCGACGACCTGAAAGGTCCGGCTGCCAGTGACCTCGGAGAGCATCAGCCCACCGTGATCGTTCATCGGCCGATCGATGGCGCACGGGGTGTGCGGTGTGGTACTTGACACCATACATTAATCATTATTGATCATAAATAATAAGTCTATGGCCGAGATGTATCTGAGATGCAAAACGCTCCGTCTTGGGGAGGTTGTTCGAGAGAGATCAGTCGACCGACCGGGGAAACGGCACGTCTTTAGTAGCCCGTCGTCGATTAGGGGTAATGCCGTCTGCACACGAGGAGGGGTTCGATGGGGTCGGGCTGTTCGTCGACGGACCGAACGTACTCAGAGACGAGTTCGACGTCGACCTCGACGACATCCGCGAGGCCGCCGCCGAGGCCGGTCGATTGGCAACCACTCGGCTCTATGTCGACGAACACGCTACTCCCGGCCTGATTCAGGCCGCCGAAGCCCGCGGTTTTGAAGTAATTGTCACCAGTGGGGACGTGGACGTGAAACTCGCCGTCGACGCCGCCCGCTTTGCGGTCGAAGGCCGCGGCGATACGATCGCGATCGCCTCGCGGGACACCGATTTCAAACCCGTCCTCGAAGTGGCCAATAACTACGGCCTCCGAACACTGGCGATTTCACCCGGCAGTCACGGCCGATCCGATGCGCTCCGCAACGCCGCCACAGAGAGCATTACGCTGGAAGACGACGCGGACAGTTAGACTGGCGTCCCGAAGGCGTAGACTGTCTGGTGGCTCGTCACCTCGACCGCACAGAAGTCGCCGGGTTCGAGGCCGTGTTCGCTGGCGTTCTGGACGATGATCTGCCGGTAGGCCCCGTCGCGGCACTTCACCGAGTCGCCCGTCCCCTCCTGAACGACGAGTACCTCGTGAGTCGTGCCGACCATCTCCTCGTAGGCCTCGGCGACGATCTCCATTTTGGCCGCCGACATCTCCTTCGAACGCTCTTTTTTCAGTGTCCCGCCGAGGCCCTTCATATCGGCCGCATCAGTGCCGGGGCGCTTCGAGAAGCGGGTGACGTTGATTTTCTCCGGTCGGACCTCACGCAGTAGCTCCATCGACTGCTGGTGGTCGGCGTCGGTTTCGGTGGGGAAGCCGACGATGAAATCTGTAGAGAGCGTCCAGTAGTCGAGTCGCTCGTCGAAGGCGGCGACGACCTCGCGGAACTTGTCGACTCTGTGCTGGCGACGCATCGATTCGAGGACCTCGTCGCTGCCCGACTGGACGGGGGCGTGAATGAAATTATAGAGCTTGTCGTGGCGTGCGAACACGTCTGCGAGTTCGTCGTGGATGCCATGAATTCCGCCGGGGTTGGCCATCCCCACCCGGACCCGGAACTCGCCGTCGATCTCCGAGCAGATCCGATCTAAGAGCTCAGGGAGCTTGCGGTCGCCCGTGTCCCACCCGTAGACACCCGTATCTTGGCCGGTAATACGGATCTCCGTGGCTCCCGCGTGGACCAGTGCGCGGGCCTTCTCGACGTTTTCGTCGACCGAAGGGGAGTCGACCCGGCCGGTGGCGAACTTGGTGATGCAGTACGAGCAGTTGCTCATACAGCCGCGGGCGATGGGGAGGATGCCGATCTTGCCGTCGAGTACCGGCTCGGTGTCGGGGGTGACGGTCGGACACTCGCCGTTGAGGACGGCGTCGGGCACCTCGTCCCAATGGAGGATCTGGGCGTCGATTCCGGCCTCGGCGAACTCCTCGCCCTGGGCGAGGGCCATGCAGCCAGTGACGATCAGATCCGCGGTTTCTTCCTGCAACTCCTCGGCCCGGCGGATCATGTTCCGCTCGGTCTTTTCGACGACCGTACAGCTGTTGAGAATGGCGACATCAGCGCCGTCGAGACTGTCGGCAGGGTAGTGGCCGCCCTCACGGAGCGCCTGCTCTATTTGGCGGCTTTCACCCTGATTCGACGTACAGCCGTAGGTCTCGATATGATACGTGGCCATTCAGCTACCCGTGTTTGTCGTCGGGTGAGCAAAAGGCCGACGGTCCGCGGCGGCGGGCGGGTGGTCGACGACTGCTCATGCCGTCCGCGGCTCCCATGGGGCGTGGTTTAGGATTGCCCCGATCAACACGACGTCGCTCCCGAAAGAGAGCCAGACGAGCAAAACGAGAATCAGCCCGAGTGCGCCTGCAACGTCGGGGTCTGCAGCGTACTGAATGTACAACTGAAAGAGCCGCTGCAACAGCGTCCAGCCGACCGCCGCAACCACCGCGCCCGGAAGCGCCCCACGAGTCGACATCGGGACATCCGGAAACAGGTTATACACCGGGAGAAAGACCGCTGTCAGTTCGATCAGGAGAGAAACCACGCTGAGAGCGTCGACGAACGGGAGTTCCGAAAGGATCGACAGACTCGTCGCGAATGCAGTCTTTGGGCAGCGAAACAGTTCGAGCGAGCCCCACAACAGGACGAGCAGACTCACCGCGGAGGTCGACGTCGAGGAAATCTCGCTTGGGGTCGCTTGAGCCAACAGTCGCTGGGCCGCCGCGCGAGCGGTCCGGTTGCTCCGAGCCGTCGACCGAGCGTACCCAGCAACGTTACACCCACATTTTGGGGCTCGCTCGCAAAACGCGTCCGGCCGGTCGACTCGGTATCGTGTTTCGAGTCGGCAACCAGAGCCATACGGTTGTGTGGCGATGGGGACGGTATGCGAGCACCGAGTCTCACCAATCCACGGTCGTTTTGGGACATCTTCGTCGTGCTCTGTGGCTACGTCTTGCTCGAATTCACCGTGCTCCAGCTAACCGGTTCGTATCTCGTCGAGCAGGAACTGGTCGTCGTCGCTATCGCCGTCTTCGTTTGGGCGGCGTGGGCGATCTATCGCGTTCTCGCGCGCGTCGAAGCGGAACGCTGACCATGACGTCGACCGTCCGAAGTCTCGACCTGTCCGACGCTGGCCGAAGCGTTGAGGAAACTCCACACCGACCACTCATCGCATGAGCCGCGAGTCTACCGAGGTCCAGTCGGAGACCGATAGCGAACCATCGGCGTCGACCAAGCCGACAGAGGCCGATTGGGTCGCCGAAACGACAGATCCGAGCGAGGAGGGGTTTTCGCTCGTCGACCCACTGACCTACGCACCCTTGCTGCTCGTCGGGGCTGTGCTCGTCGTCTTTCCCGAGCCAGCGACCACGCTCATCGGTCTCGTGTGTTTCGCCGCCGGGATCACACTGCTGGCAGTCGATATCGCCTCGGGACTCGCCGACTAACCGAACCACCACAGGATCGGTACAGTAGTCGTATCGGCCAACACAGCCTATGGGTTCGGTGGTCGACATTAGGCTGTCATGTCTCAGAACCTCTATGCGCAGTTTAGCGGCACCCCGATGAGTCAAGGCGACATCGATCGGCTCCTGAAAGAACAGGGGTACGGCATTCTCTCGCTGTGTGACGACGGCACTCCCTACAGCGTGCCGCTGTCGTTCGGCTACGACGGCGAGTCGGTGTCGCTGCTGTTTCTCAGCGAGGGCCCACAGTCGACGAAAGCCGAGGCCATCTCGGAGGGAGCGATCGCCCGTCTGCTTGTGACCGACATTCGGGGGCGGTTCAGTTGGCAGAGCGTCGCGGTCACCGGCCCTGTCCACGCGGTCGCCCCCGACGGCGAAGCCTTCGAGCAGTTCATTGCAACGCTCGACGACAACGCATGGTTCATACGTGGTTTCGAGCGAGCCGACTCGCTCGATTCGATCCAGGGGTGGCGGCTCGATCCCGAGGAGATCCGGGGACTCGAACGGACCGAACAGCCCGTGGAGTAAGCGAACAGTACAGCAAACCGAATCCAGCGAACCGACCGCGAGGGAACCACTCGCGAACCGATCGAACGCCAGCCGAGGCGGTCGGTACCGAAACAGTGTCGAGACGAGCTACAGGTAGTCGTGTTCGACCAGCCGGTCGACTGCTTCACGGAGTCGTTCTTCGCTCGCGGCATACGAGATTCGGGCGTAGCCGGGCGCGCCGAAGGCGCTGCCCGGAACTGTCGCCACGTGGGCCTCCTGGATCGCGCCCTCACACCACGCCTGATCGTCGTCGTCGACGGGGATCATCATATAGAACGCCCCGTCGCCGACCGGCACGTCGACGTCGTGTTCGGCGAACAGGTCCGCAAGCATATCACGACGTTCGCGGAAGGCCTCGCGCATCTCCTCGACCGAGTTGTCGGTGCGCTCGGAGAGCGCTTCGAGTCCGGCGCGCTGGACGAAGTTCACGGCGCACGACACTGAATGCGAGTGGAGCTTGCTCGCCTCGTCGATCAGGTCCTGCGGGGCGTGGATGTAGCCAAGCCGCCAGCCGGTCATCGAGAAGGCCTTCGAGAAGCCGTCCAGGGTGATTGTTCGGTCTTCCATCCCCTCCAGCGAGCCCAGCGAGGTGGGCTCGACACCATACGTAATGCGCTCGTAGATCTCGTCGGAGATCACCGCGAAGTCGTGTTCGACTGCGAGGTCGCGGACGCCTTCGAGGGCTTCGTCCGAGTAGACGGCCCCAGTCGGGTTCGACGGCGAGTTGACGACCAGCAGTTCGGTCTCGTCGGAGACCGCCTCTGCGAGATCGTCGAGGCCCGGTTCCAGTTGGAAGCCGTACGGCGAGAGGTCGACACGACTGAGCGAGCCGCCCGAGAGTTTCACCATCGCCTCGTAGGAGACCCACGCTGGGTCCAGCAGGACGACCTCGTCGCCATCGTCGATCAGCGTGTTGATCGCCTCGTAGAGGCCCTGTTTGCCGCCCGGCGTGACGATGATCTCGTCGGCCGAGGCGTCGACGCCCTGATCGGTGAGTTTCTCCGCCAGTGCCTCCCGAAGCTCGAGAATCCCGTTCGAGGAGGTGTAGCCCGTGTGTCCCGCGTCCATCGCCTCCTTTCCGGCTTCGATGATGTTGTGGGGCGTCGGGAAGTCCGGCTCGCCGACCGAGAGGTCGACGACATCGATCCCTTCGGCCTCCAGTTCGCTCGATAGGTTGCTGATCGCCAACGTCGCGCTCGGTTCGACCCGGCCGACCCGGTCCGCAAACTCCATGTTCATTGTCCTACCCCTACCATATCCACCGCGGCGTTTACCGCTTCCGCTCCTTTGTCGACCCGCTCGCGGGCCTCCGCGCCGCTCATCCCCGGCCCGCTGACGCCGAAGGCCACCGGCGTATCCCGGTTGAGGCTCACGTCGGTCAGGGCCTGAGCGGCGGCGTCAGCGATCACCCGATCATGAGCGGTGTCGCCGGTAACGATCGCGCCGATCACGGCGACGGCGTCGACCTCGTCGCGGCGAGCCAAGCGATCCGCGGCCAGCGGCGAGTCGTATGCGCCCGGTACTTCGAGTGTTTCGGCGATCTCTACGCCTCGGTCGGCGGCGGCCTCCTCGGCGGCGGCCTGCATCTCGTCGGTGACCGAACTGTTGAATTGGGCCACCACTAGTCCGACTGCGGTCATAGCCGGATGTTGGCGGGTTCGGCAAAAGAACTACCGTTCGCGGGCCGCCGCGTGTGTCGACCGGCTGAAAACACAACTATATCTCCGGTCCCACCAGTAGCGTACTACCAAATGGATTGCTACCTATGATCCTCGTCTTCTGGATTCTCGTCGCGTTTGCGACCGTCAGTTCGCTGTTTATGGCGTGGTCGCTGGGGGCCAACAGCAACTCGCCACCGTTTGCGCCCGCGATCGGCGCGAACGCCGTGTCGACAATGCGGGCGGCGTTCCTTATCGGCATTCTCGCGGCCGCCGGGGCGCTGACACAGGGGGGTGCGATCTCCGAGACGATCGGCGCCAACCTGATCGGCGGCGTGAGGATCACACCGCTGGCGGCGGCCGCGGGGCTGTTGGTGGCGGCAGGCTTCATGTCGTTCGGCGTCTACAGCGGCTACCCCGTCCCCGCAGCGTTTGCCACGACAGGAGCGATCGTCGGCGTCGGTCTTTCGCTCGGCGGTGATCCGGCGTTCGACACCTACCGGCAGATCGTGACCTTCTGGCTGCTGGTCCCGCCGACCTCCGGCGGGTTGGCGTATCTCACGGCGAAACTGCTCCGGCGCGAGGACGTCCCCGAAACGGTCTCCATCCCGTTTCTCGCGGCCGTGGTCGCTGGCATCCTTGCCAACGTCCGGCTCGGCATCATCCCACATCCCGACCGCGCCCAAGGCTCGGTCGCCGAAGCCCTCGCGCGGCTCGTCGGCGACCCCTCGATCTTCGGCGTCGACATCGCCGTCGGCGGCGTAACGCTCGTGTTTGCGGCCGTTGGATTTCGGGCCATCCGCCGGCGAACGCAACGATCGGTCGAAGCGGGGGTCCGCACTCTCTTGGTCGCACTCGGCAGTGTCGTCGCCTTCTCCAGCGGCGGGAGTCAGGTCGGCCTCGCGACTGGCCCGCTCGAAAACCTCTACGGAACCGAACTCGGCCTCCCCAGCATCGCACTGCTCGGTCTCGGCGCAGCTGGCATTCTCGCGGGCGCGTGGATGGGTGCGCCACGACTCTTGCAGGCGACCTCCCGGGAGTACGCACAACTCGGCCTCCGGCGGTCGATCGCGGCGCTCGTGCCGGGATTCATTATTGCCCAGCTGGCGATCACGCTCGGCATTCCGATCTCGTTCAACAATATCATCATTTCGGGCGTAATCGGCGGCGGGCTCGCGGCCGGATCGGCTGGCGTCTCCCGCCGAAAGATCGGTGTGACCGTCGGCTTCTGGCTGATCACGCTGGTCGGCTCGATAGCAATCGGCTTCGGGCTCTACCGGGCGCTGTCGACGCTGCTCGGGGTTCAGTAGTCGGCGTCTGCTTTTTGCTATCTCCAACGCTCGGCGCTACCGGACGACCGTAACCGTCACCGGAGCTTCCCCGAGGACGGCCGTGGCGACCGTACCGAGCAGGCGTCTGGTCAGTTCGCCACGGTCGCCGCCGTGGCCACCCATGACGATGTGGTCGACGTCGTGGGAGTCGGCGTACTCGACGATCGTCTCGGCGGGATCACCGGTTTCGACGGCGGTGTCGACCGACCGATTGGCGGCCGCAGCCTCTGTTTTCGCCCGCTCGATCAGTCGCTCGGCGCGCTCGTGGGCTGCGGCCTGCCGCGACTCGTCGGGTTCCAAAATCCCTCCCTCGCTCATCCCCGCATCAATCGGTGTGACGATATTTACTACTGTTATCCGACAGTCGAACACGGCAAGCGCGTGTGCCAACGCCTCGTCGGCCAGTGGCGAGCCATCCAGCGGGACGAGGACGTGTGAGGGGTGCATACGGACCCTTATGCAGCGACGTAGAAATACTCCGCTCCGTCGCCGAAACGAGAACGTTTTCTGCGACAGACTGCCCACGTTCAACCGTGACAGCCGGACCGACAGCCGACAGTCGATACAGCTGGTTCGTAGCGGTCGTTGGGGCGGTTGCGATGATTTTCACCTTCGGCACGCCGCTCTCTTACGGCATTTTTCGGGAGCCATTCAGCGAGGCGTTCGGGATCTCGCCGGTCGCACTGTCGACCGTCTTTTCAATCATGTTGTTTGCCTTTTTTATCGGCTCGGGACTCATCGGCGTGCTGTCGGTCCGACTGCCCGCCCGTAGCATCCTGTTGGTCACCACTGGAGCCACTGGACTCGTCGCGCCCGCGCTGTATGTCGTCGACTCCTACTACGGGCTGCTGGTCGTTTTCGCCGTCCTCGGCCTCGCACTCGGGACGACCTTCGTCATGACCGCGTCGATCATCCCGCGGTGGTTCGACGAATACCGCGGAGCCGCGACGGGGTTGATTTTCGTCGGGAACGGTCTGGGCCTGTTCGCCCTGCCGCCGCTGTGGCAGCGGGCCTTCGCGACGTTCGGGGTCCGACAGGGGTTTTTGACCATTATGTCGGTGACAGCGGTCGCCTTTCTACTGGTGGGACTGGTCTGTCGACGACCGCCGTGGGCCGACCAGTCGGCGACGTCGGCCCGTGAGATCATCGGCTGGGTCGGCGGGCTGGTCCGAACCCGGTCGTTTCAGCTGTTGTTCGTCGGGATGGGGCTGGCCTTCGCGTGGTACCAACTGCTGGCGGCCTACGCGGTCGATCTGTTTACGGCCCGTGGGCTGAGCCAGACCGGGGCGTCGACGGCTTTCGGCTTCATCGGCGGCGTCAGCATCATCTCGCGGATCGGCAGCGGTTATCTCGGCGACCGGTTCGGCTCCCGGCGGGCGTTTCTCGGCTCGCTCGGCTGTGCAACCGCAGGGATCGCCCTACTCGTGATCCCGCAGGTCTCTGCACTCGCTGTCGGCGTCTTTCTGATCGGCCTCGGGCTGGGCGGCTCGGCGACGCTGTATATCCCCGTCCTCATGGGGGTGTATCCGCCCGAGAAGGACTCTGCGGTAATTGGTGTCTTCAATGTGGCTGTCGGGCTCGGCTCATTGCTCATGCCGCCGCTCGGTACGGCGAGTATCGCCTACACTGACGGGTATACGGTTGCGATCCTGTTGACGGTTGCCGTCACGCTCGTCGCCTTCTGGTTGGTGGTCGCCGGGACGGCCGACTCGGCGGCCTAACACAACTCGTCCGAGGTGGGAATCCTTATAGCCCGTCGACGGAATCCCTCGGGTATGTCAGTCACACTTCCCGGTCTCACGCTGGGCGTCGTCGGCGGCGGCCAGCTCGGCCGTATGCTCGGCGAGGCCGCCGCGCCGCTCGGCGTCGACCTTGTCGTCCTCGATCCGACTCCCGAGTGTCCGGCCTCGCCGGTCGCCCGCGACCAGATCGTCGGCGATTTCGACGACCCCGACGCCATCAGAGAACTCGCCGAGGTTAGTGACGCCCTCACCTACGAGATCGAACTCGCCGACCCCGACGTACTCGCCGAGGTCAGCGAGGCCTACGACGTGCCGGTCAACCCCGACCCCGGCACGCTCCGGACGATTCAGGACAAACTCGTTCAGAAGGAGGCGCTGGCCGACGCCGGGATTCCGGTGCCGGATTTCATCGGCATCGGCGGCGAGAAGGACCTCAAACTGGTCGTCGACGAACTCGACGGTGTGATGCTCAAAGCCCGCGAGGGTGGCTACGATGGGCGGGGCAACACCCCCGTCCAGGACCCCGAGGACGCGGCCGATGCGCTGGAGTTACTGGGCGTCGACACGATGGCCGAATCCTTCGTCCCCTTCGAACGCGAACTCTCGGTGATCGGCGTCAAAGGCAAAGACGGCGTAGCGACCTACCCCGTCACCGAAACCATCCACGAGGAGGAGATCCTCCGGGCTAGCGTTTCGCCAGCACGGACCGACGAGGAGACGCTCGACCGCGCCCGCGAAGTCGCAACCGAGGTCCTCGAATTCCTCGACGGCTGGGGCGTCTACGGGATCGAACTGTTCGAGACCGAGGGCGGCAACATCCTCGTCAACGAGATCGCCCCCCGGCCCCACAACTCCGGCCACTGGACGATCGAGGGCGCACGCACCTCGCAGTTCGAAAACCACATCCGGGCCGTGTTGGGCTGGCCGCTCGGTCCGACTGAACTCTCTGAGCCGACCGTCTCGGCAAACATTCTGGGCGACGTCGACGAACCCG
>Ga0102930_1000085_pt1 | contig 28134 bp, 29 predicted proteins | sample SalPon1_B_H2O_MG_FD_84514 | JGI IMG/M metagenome (GOLD analysis project Ga0102930, IMG submission 84514) | Salt pond water microbial communities from South San Francisco under conditions of wetland restoration - Salt Pond MetaG R1_B_H2O_MG | ecosystem: Environmental > Aquatic > Non-marine Saline... | reverse complement strand
CGGTGAGGTGGTCCTCTCACGCATCGTTTTTTTTCCGAACGCACGCGCGCGTGTGGTGTCTCGAATACATGGCGCGTGCGATTTCACGTGTCTCCCGCCGCTCAAAAAAACTCGCGTGGATGTACAGTGAGATACCACATGGAATACGACGGAGCCTGGAAGCTGCGTCTGTCCGACGCGGAGAAACAGAAAACCGCGGACGACGACGTGTCTCATCGTGTTTCCTGGCCGCCCGCTTATTTGGGCAACGGCCGCTTGGCGTTGCTCGGCAGTCTCGCGGACGACGAAGGTCCGAACGTCCACCGCATCCTGTTGGGCGTGGATCATTCCCCGGAACACACGCAGGCCGCACTTTCAATGCTGCCCCTGAAGGGCCCCGGCGTCAGCGCGTCGCACAACACCCTGGAAGGCTTCGGCGCTTCCCGATTGCTGCTGTTCGACAACGGTGCGCGATCGAGCTCAAAGTACCGCCTCACCGACGCGCAGCTCAACATGGACACCGGCACCCTGGCCACGACGCACGCCGTCCACGACAGGGACAGCTCGGCCTTCCTGGGACGCGTCATGTGCGACACCTACGCATGCCGTCAACAACCCCATCTCCTCGTGCAGAGCGTCACCGTCCAAGTCGCGGCGGACGCACGTCCGGATGCCACGGCGGACGTCTTGTTCCACGAACTCCAGTCGCCGACGGGGACGGAGCAGGTCAGTCGGTTCGGCACCAACATCGTCTTGGCTCGCGGAGCGCCCCAAGGGACGTACGTGTTCGCGGCGAGCTGTCCGGTCCCCGTCACCGGGGTCGTGGACCCGTCTCTGGGAAACGTGGGCGCCCTGCACTGCTCCCACTCCAGCACGTACGTGTGGGAGACGGGGAACGCGGAGTATTTGGGGTACGTGCGCGACCCTCTGCGCCACGGCAGGGGAGCGAACAAGATGCGGATGAAAGGGGGGGCGTCCCTCCAGGACGCCAACGGCAACGCGGTGCGTCAGTACCGTTTCCACGTCCTCAGCGTCGTCATGTCCCACGGCGTCAAGGCGTCCTTGGTGTCGGCCTCCGCGTCCGCCACGTCTCCCGAGAGCGAGAGCACGCACGCACTGATGACCATCCTGGACGGCCGGAAGATCACGGCCGCGACGGTCTCGGAATTCGCGGCGGCACGCCTCCAGACCGTCTCGCGTGTGCGCACGGAGCACGTGCGGGCCTGGGACGCACTGTGGGCCACGAACGTGTTCCCGGTGCCCAAGCTGGGCATATCCGCCGCGGAAGAGGACCGCGTGACGGCGGTGAAACGCTGCGCTCGATACGCGATGTACAACATCTACGCGGGCGTGGGGGGCAACAAGAGCGCGCTGTACGCTCCCTCGGCCCCGGGAGCGCGTGCCGTCACGGATCTGTTGGGTGGCACGGAGGACCTGGGGGAGCTGTGGCTGATGCCTCTGCTCGCGGTGTTGCAGCCGGAAGCGGCGCGCGTGTACCTGGACGGCAAGTGTTCGGAAGGGGAGCTGCGGAAGGCGGGGCAGCGGGCGATGGACCACGGATACGACGGTATCATGTTCGCGACCTCTCCGAACGACGTCTCGTATGGGAACTCCGCGGTGGTTTACTGGGACACCGCGATGGCCGTACCGGTGTACAAGACGGCCACGCTGGCCGTGAACTGCTGGAACTACTATCGCCTCACGCGAGACAAGGAGTGGCTGGCCCGGCGCGGCCACCTGTTGCTGGGCGGCGTGGCCGATTTCTGCGCTTCCTCACTCCGCGACGACCCCACCCAGCCCCTGAAGCGACGGCGCCTGCTGGAGAGTCGCCCTTTCGGCAACACGGAGCGCCGGGGGCGCCACAACGCCTTCGCCGTGAACGCGGCTTATCTGGCGCTGAAGGCCGCCATAGAAGCGTCGTACGAGCTCAAGCTGGACGTGCCCCAGGACTGGAAGGACGCCCTGTTCGACTCCGACAGCGTGTTCTTCCCGGACGGGGTGAAAAAGGACGTGATTCGTGTGGACGACGGCTTCGCGGCGGACGAGGATGAGGTCCGCATCGCGGAGCCCGTGCTGGCCCTGACGTCCAATTTCAAGCAAGACGCCTTCCCCAGCTTTCAAGCGCACGACGCCGTGTACAGCCGCGTATTGAAACAGACGCGTGACTACTATCGCGGCGTGACCACGCCGGATAGCGTCGCGTTCCCCATCAACATCGCGATGTTCGGTACGGCGTCCGGCCTGGTGGCCCAGGTGATCCCCGCAGAGGACAAGACGGCCATGGAAGCGGAGGTGCAAGGGGTGTACGCCTCTCTGGAGGGCTTCGTGGAGGCCGCGGAAGAGCCGGTGTGGGGAAACCTGCGCAGCTTGTACGTGTCCGAGGAGGACCGACGCGCCAAGGAGGACGTCAACGTCCTGGGCCTCAACGACGTCGTGAGCAGCGCGGCGTACTTGTACATGCTGGTATTCGGCTGCGCGGGCGTGGAGGTGGTCGGCGGCGTGACCAACACGGGCTTCTACTACGACTCGATGCGGTTGCGCGCGGCCCACAGCCGCAAACTGCCTCGGACGTGGAAAGAGCTGCGCATGACCCGCATGGCCCAGAGTCGTCTCCGGACCGCGGGAACGGACGCGACCGTGGTGAACGAGCTGCTGTACGAGGCGGCCTGAGAGGACACAGGACGGCCGAAACCGTCTATTTCTCTTCGTTTTCTTCATTTTCTTCGCGCTGGACCTCCACTCGCTTGAGCACCACCACCACGGACATGCCCCAGATCACCAGGAGGAGGCCCAGGACCGTGTCCCACGCCATGACCGCGAGGATGACGAGGTAGGCGAGAAAGCGCGCGGGCCACCAGAACGGCAGGAACGCCGACGCCCACAGCGCGTCCCAGTAGGGCGTCATGAATATCCCCACGAGTACCACGATTTTCAGGGCGTCCACCACCGCGGAGGAATGAACGTCGGAGGAGGAGGCCATCCTGATTTTTACACCTTTGTAATCACACACGAAAATGAAATCAACGGGTCCGTGGTGGTGGTCGCAGAAAAACAAGAAGCCGGTCCTACCAGGGAAGAGATGCGGTCATCGGCGATCAGCATCTCGCGATCGATGATTCCGCGATGGTGCTCGAGCACGAAGAACCTGCATTGGGAGATGCGACCGCTCGTGGCCACGAAGTCATTGAGGACCCATCGCCGATCCGCGGAGGACGCCAGCTCGTCGTGAATGACGATCCACGCAATCATCATCTCAAACGGCGGCGTTCGTCCTTATCCGCCTTCTCGCAGGGCCTGCGGCCCTCTGAGTGCAGAGGTATGACGGTCGCTCTTCGCCCTTCAGAGTCGCCTCCAAGAGCGTCGAGATGTTTTTCTTGTAAAGCCGCATCTTTTGATACAAGTGCCGACCAAAGCTTCAGAGGCAGATATTCCGAACACGTCGTATATCATGTGTTTCAAGACGTTTCGTGTCGTAAACGGATTATTTCCCACACTTTGTTTTATGGATGCTATGACGATGTCTGACATTGTAGACTACCTGGAATTCTCATGGAACATAAAGTACCTTGAGTATGAGCTTTGTTCCATCGATACAGAGTTGAAATGGATACCGAGAATATTTTGGATACCTTTCGAAGACCGGAGATGTACTTGTACGCCTTGACTGCTGCTGACTTAAAGTTGCATGGGTAAACCATGAGTTCACTGTTATAAACTCATCGGAAAAAAAGGTCGAGGAGGGGGGGGTGTTCCATTCTCGTTTTCGCAGGTGTAGACGTCTTCCGTATTACTGCTGTTCACGGGTGTGTAACCTCGGATCTCGTTGAGCTCGTGGACCGCGGAAGGAGAGAAGCAGGCAGAATGGATGCACCGTCCGATGTCCGCGAGCGAGCTCAAGACGCCGCACCGGAGGACCAGCAACAGCATCGGGCCGAACACCAGGTACGTACCCAGGAAGCGGAACCACGCCACGTCCACCACGAAATACTCCTCGAAGGAGTTCCGGTGCACCAGGTGGGGAGAGCGCACGGATTCCAGGTAGCACCCGTCGATGAAGAGTCGCGATCCTTTTTGTTGCTCCTCCGAAGGACACGGCAGACGGAGCCTGTCGTACGCGGCTTTGCCCGAGCTGCGGGGCGTCAAGCTCCAAAACGGCGTGTACTTGGGCACCCACGTCACGTCGTACACACAGGAAGCGTCCGTGTCCGCGAGGTGCAAATCGCGTACGGCGACGACCTCCGCCGCCGGCTCCATGTGGTTGCACTCCGTCGTCAGCCATAAAAGGCACAACGTGACGACGCCGGCCACGTAGGACGCGATGTAAACGACGACGCCCAGGAAGCTCAGCTCCGCTCGACACCTCTCCGCTTCGCTCGGCATCTGTGTGATGATCCGTCGCGAACAGCTCCTCTCACCCCTTCTTTCTGTTCGCGTCCTTCTTCCGTCGTTTATGCAAGTCCGGGTTCCAGTACCGTTTGTCCCACTGGTACTTGCGGCGCATGCTGTTTTCCACGAACAACGCCAGCATGCCCACCGCATACGCCGCCGTGACGCCCCCCGACAGGGTGTAGAACAGCACGTTGTTCAATTGCACCACGGGGGATTCGTCGAGCCACTGCCCGAGGAGGGCGCCCATGACCGCGGTGACGAGCAGGGTGATCATGATGCCGTTCCTCAGGAAACGCCGATAATTCAGATCGTGCTCGTCCTGTTGGTTCAGCATGGTCAGTTTGGACACTTCTTCGCGGACTTTCTGATTCAGGCTTCCCACGCGCGACACCTCTCCCGTCATGGCTCGCTCGATGTACGCGTTGGAGTTGAGGGCCTCGTTGAGCTGGGCAGCGACGCGCATGGTGGACTCGTATCGATCCGCGCCCGAACGCATGACTCGTGCGAGATTTTCCTGCTCGCGGGAAACGATGTTATCCTCTTGGTCCTCCTTGTGGTCCTTGAAGATCTTCCTCATCTCGTCGTCCGTGAATTTCACCTGGCCTTGCGAATCGTGGAACAGATCCTGGATACGGCCGTACACCTCGTTGTCCACGATCTTGCTGTCGCTCTGGGTGGCGCCGTCGCCGATGCGACCATCGATGGTGACCATGGTGTTTTGTATCGCCGCAGAAAATTCGTGGGTGAAAAGAAGTAGAGGTCGAAATGCTACGGTTCGAGGCGACTCCGAACGGCGCAATCGGAACCGACAATCGCGGATACTACTTTTACGAATTAGAGAGACCCGGGTCGTACAGGATCACGGCCGTGGGTGGGCAAGGCGCGGCGCCGGCAAAGGATGATGCGGGTACATCGGGTTGGGGAAGAGGCGCGAAAGTCTCCGGGGTGATAGAAGTGGATAGTACACCGAAGTACGTGGTGATCGTCGTTGGAAAAGCCGGTCGTTCTGCGAGAGACGAGACGAAATGTCTCGCGGGAGGAGGAGGAGGAACTTTCGTCTTCCTGTCCGACGCCGACCAGACTACCGCCTTGGATCGGAGCACCCTCGTCATGGCGGCGGGTGGCGGAGGTGGCTCCTGTATCGCCGACGACGACGGCGGACGCGATATGGACTCTTTCCTCGAATCGGCACACGCCTCCGCGGAGTCCTCCGGGAACCCGGGGAAATCGTTTGACGACGTCGACGACGATGCCCCGCACGTGTCACGTGCGGGCAACTCGAGTTCCGGGGGAGGCGCCGGCGCGGGGCTCTCTTCCTCTTCTACCGATGAACTCGCGGGTCAGCCCCCTAGTGAAGGAGGCAATGGTGGCGGAAGATTGAGTCCGGCGAAGGATTCGAAGGTCAGAGATTTCGTGAGCGGAGGGTTCGGAGGCGGCGGAGGTGCCAAGATCGACGACGTCCTGTCCAAAGCGTGTGGAGGGGGCGCGGGCTACTCGGGCGGCGGGGGAGCGTCGACCCGATCGTTAGAAGGCATCGTCGCGGGCGGCGGAGGGGGGTCGAAGAACAACACGACCTCCTATAAGGAGGAGTGGTCGGGGAGGGACCTGGAGGTCCTCGAGAGCAGTGACGGTTTGGGAGACGGCTACGTCGAAATCGGCATGTCCTCACATAGGAAAATCGCGATAGGCGATAAGGATGAAATGTTCGACGGAACCCAAGTCGTCAGAGACTTCCGTGAAGTGAATGCGACCGCGTCCGACGATGAATTGAACGCGATTGCCGAGAAACAGCAAAACGCTCTACGGAAAAAAGAATGGGCAAATATCGCAGATCGGGTCGACATCGGCGACGCGGTGCACAGGTTCCGTGATTCCACCTTCGAAAACGTGACCGCTCAGGAAGCGTTGGCGGCGGATCTGCACCTGTCGGTCGCCCAGCGTTCCGAGCTGGTGCGGATGCGTTCGCTGAACGAGCTCCTCAAGCGGGAGGTCCACAAAGCGAAACAGCTTGCGATCTCCGAAAACGTGAGTGCGTTCCGGTATCGCGTAGTGAACGAAGGGTTACGGTCGAGTCTCTGTGTCGGCGCCGTGATAGGCGCCTCGGTGGGAGCCCTGTACGCCGAGCTCCTGCCGGTGATCATCGTGGTGACGATACTGATCTTTGCGAGCTTGACGTTCGTCGGCATCGTCGGTATCGTCGCGCTCCTAGCTTCGTCGCGATCGAACATGCGGTGGAAGCGCTGGTACCGTAGGATGACCGTCGACGAAGAAGCGCAGTAGGAAGAAAGAGGCCGTTCACGAGAAAAAATATATCGCACGTAAATTATAATACCTGAGTAGTGTCCTCTCTCCCCCGGTACTCCACGCGATGGACTCCTCCACGATAGTCCAATTGGTGCTCATCATCGTCGCCGCGTTGGTTCTGTTCGGACTGTTCGCCTACTACAACCAGTTCAAGAAGCGCGTGGAGTCCGAGAAATTCAACACCGCCAGCCGAAAGAGTTCCTCCGCCAAGACCAGGAAGCGCAGCGGCGGATCCATGGCGTCCCCCAGCGCCTACAACGACGACCTGCCGGAGGAGATGGACGACCGGTCGGCGGCGCGCCTGGGCAGTAAGTACGGTCGCGGGGCCGTCGAGGAGGAATTCGAAGACCGCATGGACGACTACGACACCGGTAGCCGCGGTGCGTCCGGTTCAGGAAACGGCTCGCAGACCAAGAACAAGCCCTCCTTCTCTTACACCGAGTCCCAGATGAAGGACCGCGTGTTCGGCGACGACGGCGAGGATCAGAAGCGGGGCGCCGGGGGCGTGCCATCTCCCATGCCCATCGCCTCCGAGTCGTTGGACACCGAGCTGCTGAAGCCCGTGAGCTTCGACGACACCGATTATTCCGCGGACGGAGCCGACGGCGGCGCCATGAACAGCGGCAGCATCGTGGACGCACAGGACCTGATGCCCGCCGACGCCGCGAACACCAAGTACGCCAAGCTCAATCCCGCCGGGCAGGGCAGCGTGAGCGGTCAGAACTTCTTGAACGCCGGCCACCACATCGGCGTCAACACCGTGGGTCAGTCCAACAGGAACGCCAGTCACGACATCCGCTCGACTCCTCCTAATCCCCGCGACGTGGTGTCACCCTGGATGCAGAGCACCATCGCCCCCGACCTCATGCGTCGCCCCCTGGAGTGAGCACGGCACGGCAACGTGCGGTGCGGTGCGGTGCACGAAACAAAAGAAAACCAATGTCAGCCGTGTTTTTTCCTGGTCATCATCGACGGTCGCGAGGCCGGACGTAAGGCATCTGCAGACGCGAAAAGATCTGTTCTTCGGAGGTGAGTCGCAACCGCTCCTCGCCTCCTTTTCCACGGTCCGGAAACAAGCCGTATTCGTTGAGGAGATACCCTCGGCGTTTGGCTTTTCCGCGCATCATTTCGTTGAAAGCCGCGCTGCCGGTGCCGTGCAACAGCGTGGACGCCCACTCCACACGATCACGTGCCCGAAACACGTCCAATTGATGTACACCCCTGCGATGACGTAACACGAAAGAATACCGCGTCGCTCCGGATTTGATGGTCGCGAGGTAATCCTCTCCGATGATGCGGGGGAGACGCCGCGCCAGGGCTTCGAAATCGCGATCTTCTTTCACGTACACCAACAAGTCCACGTCTCCGATGCGAGCGGCGACGCCGCGTCTCAGAGATCCCAGAGGACGCGTGGCTCGTGGATCCAGGGAACGCAGCTGGCAGCGACCGTGGATGGCGTCGATCACGCGGTCCGCGACCTCAATAGCCCGATCGCGTGACAGAGGCCGGCGCAGGCGTTCGTGGTGCTCCAGGCCCACGCGCTGGAGTTCGTTGGGAACGAAGGCGTCCCCCTTCGCCGCCGCGCGTCGGAGGTCTTCCACGGAGAATATCCCGTCTTTCTTGACCAGGCGGGACGCCAGCTTCTCTCCCACTCCCAGGACGCCCGAGAGTTCCGTGAAAGCGTGGAGACCGCGTGCGTCCGATGCCGTCACGACTCCCGCAGCGCATGCCAGTTCCAACGCGTCGTCGTCGTCGAGAGGATGAGGAGAGGAAGACAGAACGCGAAGCACTGCGTGGACGACCTTGGCGATGCCGGGTCCGACGCCCACGGCCTCCGTTGGGTTCTCCAGTCGCGGAAGCAGACGTGGGTCCTCGACGATCTCGGCACCCCGTGCGAAGGCTCTGGACCTCCAGGCGTCCTCGCGCATGTGGTGCACCCGCGCCAAAACTTCCAAGACCTCGCGCAATTTCTTCCGCCGCTGCGCCATCGTTTTTGATGGTGGTTACGTTTTTTTGTACGACTCTCACATCGAGCGTGGCACGCACGCACACGTGTTCGTAAGATCCGGGATGCATGCACGGAACACCCGTGGCCTTCAAACACCGCGACCGTCCGCTGTACGGGGTGCTGTTCCACCCCGAGGAGTTCGACGTGCCGAACGATACGACACCGGCTCCGGAGGGGCACCAGCTGCTGGAGCGCTTCGCACGTCGCAGCACGTCAGAACTTGCGCGTCATCGTCACCACGCCCTCGCACTCGCCCCCGGAAAACCCGCGTCCCAAGAACCACAACAATATCAACGCCCCACCCAGGGCCAGCGTCACCACCAGGTGGTACGCGGAGTACGCTCCGAGCGACGCGTGGTTCGTGGCGGTCTGTAACGCGTCCGTCGCGAGGGCCTCGTGAATGTCCAGGACGACGCAGTGGAGTAGCGCGAAGGCCATGAACGGAGGAAACCCGATGATCAGGCGGTCGAACCACATCCTTCGCATAGCTTTCTGCACGAACATCCATATCAAGACGACTATCGTGACGCACAGGATCAAACCTCGGAGGAGCAGGGACACCCACAGCGTGACGTGGCGCATGGGTTTCAAAGTGAGTTTCGTCCCCTGTTGTCGACCCGTGTCCCACCGCGGGGCGAGGACACGCTTCTTGTAAAAATGGTGCGCTGTGAAAAGACCGACGTACGTGGAGATGACGGCGAGCGCGATGAGCGCCTTCACCCACCACGCGTACCCCGATTCATCCTTCTCCTCTTCTCCTCCCCCGCTCGCGATGAACTGAATCGGCGACGTGTCGATGACGCCCTCGCTCATCGCGTGCTGTCCTATTTTACAAGTATAAAACGTGTGCGGGAAATCTGCCGTCCGCAGAGAGAGAACGAACGAACGACAATGGATCGGTACGTCTACGATTACGCCAAGAATCGCGTGCTGTCCCTGAGAAGCGGCAAGCACCTACGTTCGCGTCACGGGTGCGTCTACATCACCACGGATGACGGCCAGCGCCGGTGGGTGCCCGTCCGAGACTTCCTGAAGGTCGTGGATGACGTGAAGCAGAGGACGTCGTTCAACGCGATCGTCTTGGCCGTCCTGGCGCTGAGCTTGGCCACATGGGCCGCTGTCTTTTTCGTGGGACGCGTGATCGCTTTCGCCGAGAGGGAGGGCGGCGACGACGGCGCGTCGTGCGGCGGCCTTCTCCTCCGCGTGGTGGAAGACGACGGAGAAGGACGACGAGGATGGATCGCGACCACGGGTGCACTCTTCGACGTATCCAGGAGGTGTTGTGTGGAGTACGGCAGATCCCTGGTGCGAGGGTTGCGTCAGTGATGTTCTCGAAACACGCGGATCCCGCTCGCGTTCGAGAGATGATCGTTGCCGTGTGCGCCGACCACGCTCTTCGCATTAACATCGCCGTTTCGCGACCAACGGATCACGGAAACCATCCTTCTCGCCTCCATGCGACGGCGGCGCACGGGGTCGACGTAGAACAGGGTGTACAGACACCTCATCTTTTCGTCGAAGGGCGCGGGATCTTTCTGTGGGTTTTCGGACGGAACGACGGCGACCGAGGAGGAATCGCGATGCTGGTCGTCGTCCTGTTTCGGTGGCCGCGGCGGCGATTCCGGAAGTGTTTCTGTCGGAGCTGTGCCCCCCTCCGTCGGCGCCGGCTCCATTTCTTCGAAGACGACGTGAATGTTGCGGAAGAGCTTCGTCAGCAGCGCGTCAACGTCGGGGCGAGGCCTGCGAGACGCGGAGAATGTTTCCAGACCCGACGCGGCGACGTGTAAAGACGTATCCAGTAAAGGAAACCTGACGTTTCGATCCTTTTTCTTGTAATCGTGGATGTAGCACGCGAGGGCTCCCCGTACGAAACGTTTCCTGTCGGCGTCTTCGCCGCACAACAGAAGACACAGACGCCACACGTACCACACGACGTCGCCGCGGTTCGCAGGGGTCACCGTGGCGAGACCGGGCAGGTCTTCGATCGAAAGCCTGGGAAATTCGAGCTCCGTATTCTTTTTCTTTTTTTCGACCTTCGTGTCGTGACGGGTCACCGCGCCCTTCAGCGTCTCGGAGGCCTGGGACGTGAGGCGGTTCTTACACAGGACCCACAACCGCGCCAAGAGCTCGCGGGCTTCCTGACACAGCGGAGGGACCACGGGGAACGCTCGGGACATCGCCGCGCTCGCCGCGATCACTTGCGACGCCATGTGGCGGCTACCGATGCCGCCGCTCCCTTTTTCCTCCGCGTGAGCGAAGGACCTGGACGGGAAAGCGCAAGTCGTCAACAGAATACAACACGCTTCCCGACGGCGTCGTCGTCTTTCTTCCCCTTCTTCGGGGTTCCGAGCGGGCATCGTCATCAAGGCCGCTCGACAGTCCGCGAGAGCCGGAACGGCCGCCACGACGTCTCCCAACATCGAGGGGAGGGAGGAGGAAGTCGCAACGACCACGCGACACCAGTGGTTCAAAGCGGTGCCGAACAGGAGCTTGGGGTCGTGTAGCTCAAGCTCCGCCGCCATGTAGCAAGCCCTCTCGATGTCGGCCTCTCGCATCGCCGCACACAGCGCTCCGCACACGTCTTTGGGAGAGAACCCCGAGGGCGTCAAGCGTCCTGCGGCCGTCATTTTGTGTATATATTGCCCCGGGACTCTTCCCGCGTTGCGAGAGACGAAGACGACGAACGACGACGATCACTTTCGATTCCCGAAGTCTTCCTCCACGATGGGCTGCGTCCGGATCTTTGCGGCATCCGCGGGGCAGCTGCCCTTGTCTGCGCGATATTTGAAGCAGGAGTCGCTGCCGTTCCTGTAAACCACGCGGCCTGCGTTGAGAGGACTGGGAAACTTGATCACCACCTGGCGCGCCGGAGTCGTGAGATACACGAACAACAGTCCCAGGAGGAAAGATCCCAAGAAAAAAACGGGATCCAGGCGGTTCAGCAGCATCACAGCGGAGCTATTCTTACAAGAAGAGCAGAGAAAAACACGTGAAACTCAGCGACATCCACAACCACCACCACCACCGCCGCCTCCACGCCCTTCGACGTGGGTGTACAGATCGTTCACCGCGTCGGCAATCTCCCTCAGACGTCGCAGGACGACAATCCTGTCCGCCGAAGAGGAAGAACGATCGTGTTCGTCGTCGTGGCCGTGATCCATGTCGCGAGCGGAGCTCGGTGCGAATGTCTCTTTCCGATCATATTCCTTTTCGCGGAGGGCCTTGGCCGTCACCCGCGTCCCCGTATCACGACGGAAAGCGCGTCGTATCATGCGCCGGTTCCGCAGAGCTTGATATTTGTCGATCTCCAGCGACGTCGCCCGCCTCCTTTTCCCAATTTCGATCATGTTGATGACGTACAGACGGGCTTCGTACTCGTTCAGGTTTTTCTCGAAAGTCTCATCTGCTTCTCCTGCGGTGAAGTGTTCTCGCTGCTGCCGGGCTTCGGATCGGTCACGGGCCGCCGCATCGCGACGAAGGTAAATCCAAACCAGTAAGAGAGCCGTCACGAACGCTATTCCCGCCACGAACGTCCCCGTCGTATTTCTTTCCATTTACAAGTCATCCTCATTTTTTGTGACGTCTCGGATTTTTATGTATCGCGTTTGTAATAATTCCCCACAGTCACTCTCGATCGAGAGGAAAGATGAAGAAGTTCAGCGGCGCCACCGTGACACGCGGCTCCCCTTCCAATCCCTACAACTCCACCACCGTCGGGAGGAGCGGCAACTCCGCATCGCGACAGAATGCGTCCAAATCTTCCTGCGGTAGCGGAGCGGCCAAGGCTTTCCTGTACTTCTTGCTCATCGTCGCGCTGGTCGCCGTGGTGGTGGTGGTGTACTACGCATTCACGCTCAACAATAAAAAGAAGACCACCGACAAGAGGGCAGGCGGCGGCGGGACAAGCGACGTGGATTACGTCAGATACTCGTCGCCCGAGGCTTTCGAAGAAGGAGAACCCACCCGCAAAAAGAGCAAGAAGTCGGGCTACCGCCTCGTGTACTTCCACATGCTGGGCTGCGTGTACTGCCGCAAGTTCGACCCCACGTGGAATACCTTCAAGAGCCGCTTCGGCTCGCAGCTGAAGTCGGAGAAAAACGTGCGTCTCGTGTCCTACGGCTCCGACGACAAGAAAGCTCGAAACTTCGACGTCAGAGGGTTCCCTACCGTACTGCTGGCCCGCGCCGATTCTGACGAGATCGTCGCGACGTTCAGCGGCGAGCGAACCGTCCCCAACCTCAAAAAGTTCGTAGACGACAACGCCAGGTGATCAGAATTGTTCGAAGTACATCCTCTCCCAACTCCTTCTGTTGTGGTTTTGGAAGCGGGCGTCGGTACCGCCGTCCTGTAACCGCTTGCCCGTACGGTGCGACCGCATCGTGAAGGGTCGCTCGCCGTTGAGGGTCTTCAGGGCGTTTTCGTCGATGCATGTACCCCCCAGACAGAACCTTCCGTCGGGCTTGAGTTGCATCGTGTGACCTCCCTGGTTGCGAATGAACACCGTACCGTCTCGTGACTTGGTGAGCTCCGCCCTATTATTGTTCCGGTGGGTCTTCATCTCGTAAGACACCTCGTCGTCCAGCTCCTCCAGGCTCATACGCATGCCGTTGTTGCGATAATAAGTGCGCAAGCGGCCGGCGTCGCTGTTGCAATTCCCGCTGCGGCACAAGTCCAGGTCGCCGCCTCGCACCCGGAGGTTCCCCTTGTGCGGCCCCTTGCTCATCTTCCTGACGTCCTCCACATCTTTCTTCAAGCCCTTCAAGTCTCTATTGATCGAACCCTTGACGGCGTTCACGTCCCGGCGAAGCCCGTCCAAGTCATTCTGCATCCCCCCCTTCACGCTCTCGACATCCTGGCTCAAAGCGTCCAAGTCATTCTGCATCCCCCCTTTCACGGTGTTCACGTCGCGCTGCACGCGGTCGATCTCTTTCTGCAAGCCATCGAATTCCTTTTTCAGGTCCTCCACCTTGCCCAGCGTGTTGTTCTGGACGATGTCCTCCATCTCGCTCTCCAGCTTCTGGATATCCTTCTCCAGTTCGTCACGATCCCCTCTGCCATTTTCTATGCGACCCTTCAACGACCCCACCTTATCCTTCAGCATCTGTGTGAGGACTGTATGACGGTTGGTGTTGTCGGACACGCTCTGCTTCAGTTTCTCGAACTCCCGCTTCAGTCCCACCGTTCCCAGCTCGTCTTGGCCGACGCAGGTGTTTCCGGCGCACACCTGGTTCGCCATCACCTTCCCGCGATGCCAGGAGTCTCCGTTCACCTGGAATTTGTGCTGCATCTGGTCTCCGCCGCCCCTGTTCCATATGTTGGTGTAGATGCGCAGCGACTCGTCGGGATTGTCGTTCAGAGAGAGGCGCAGGTGGCTTCTGTCCTTGCCGTACGTCACTTTTTCCAAGGAGTACGGATCATTACCCCGAGGTCCGAAGCGGATCTTTCCGTCGACCTTGATGTCTCCGTCGACGTGAGCGCTATTCATGGTCGCGTGGCCTCCGACATGCAAGTTTTTATCGGCTCGCACATTTCCGGATCGATCCAGACGCAGCTTTCCACCTCGATTCAAAAGATCCAGATCTCCTGCACGATTTTTACGCAGACTCGCAACGTCATTGTTCTTGTGTGTCTTCAAATCGTAGGACACGTTGTCGTCGTACTCCTCCAAACTGGCATGGGTGTTGGTTCCTTGGTAGAAAGTGTGGAACCTGCCGCCGTCGTGATTCCCTTTACCGCCGGGATTGCGGACGTCGAGGTTTCCGTTTGCCGTGAGGTTACCGGATGCGTGGACGTTCCTTCCTACACGCAAATCGCCGTCATGGCCTGCGTCGCCGTTGGCTTGGAAGAAGTGCTTCTCCACGCCTGGACCTGCGCAGCCTCTGCTTCCTTGACGACATGAGTTGCCCATGATGCGAAAACGCTCGTCCGGGTCGTCGTTCATGGTCAGGTCCAGGCTGGACCTGTTCCTGCCGTGAATGTTTTTTTGGATGTAGTACGAATCCGAATTGTTGGCAGCCATGTCGGGCTTCTTGTTCATCGTCTCGTCGCCGAAGTGCAAGCGGCGCCCGACGTTCACGTCGTTCTTGGCGTTCAGGTCATGGACGGTGGTCGTGTGTCCGAATCTCGACAGGTCCAGGCCGCACGTCGGCGCAGAAGTCGCGATTGCGTCGTTCATGGTGCTGCAATTGATCTTCCTTCCGACCTCGTTCAAGCCGTCGTCGGGTTCGTCCCCGTCTTCGAACTCCTCTCGTCTTTCGTGTTCACGATACTCCGAAAACCGAAGCCGTATGCAGAACGCCGCGATGCAAAACGCCGCGACGACCACGACGACGATAAACGCGCAGAAAATACCCGTTTCGTCCATGACAATAATATCACCCGACAAAATTAAAAAAATACACATCATTGTCCACCACCGTCACATCAAGGGCTGTCGGTGTCTTCGGTGTATTCGGTTTTGCATACGGTGTTCGTGTTTGCCTTCCTGCTGAACACGTCGTCCGTCTTGATGTCGGTCTTGAAGTACAGACGGTTCCAGTGGAACGGGTTCAGGCGCATGCTGTGGCGGTACAGCTCGAAGGACACGGAGAGGGCGTAGGCCACGATGACCACGGTGAACAACGTGTACGATGCGGTCTGAGTGAGCGCGAACGATTCCGACAGGATCGTGTAGCCCGTGGACATCGCCAATATGGTGAACAGGATGATGTTGGACAAGAAGATGTACAGCTGGTGCTTGTAGTTCTCCCGGAGGTACGTCTGGTTGGCGGTGTGGAGATCGTTCTTGGACATCTGGACGAGACGTCCCACGCGTTTCTTTTCCGATTCCAGGTTCCGGTTCGTGTACACGTTGCTGTTGTACGCTTCGTTGTAGTTGCCCAGCGTCTGCGTCATGTCGTTGAACATGCGAGCGTTCTCGATCACCGCCTGATTCTGGTTCTGGAAGATGTTCATACGGTTGTTAGCGTCCATCTGGGCCTTCTCCGACTTCACCTGGGCGAACAACGCCGTCCCGTCCAGATTCGGCACCCGTTTGACGACCTCGTCCAGGCGGTTCGCCATGGCGTCCATGTCGTGCCGGACGTTGCCTCGGGGCCGCGAATAATCGAAGTTGTCCCCCTGGACGGATTCGTCCGAGCCGTAGGTGCTCATGTCCGTGGCTTTCGACGACGATCGGTAACCGACTTTAGGCTACACGCAGAAAAAAAAAAGAGATACAGCGCTGCCGATCGAAAATGAAACACTCGAGGTGCGTTCGATCTCCTCGGATAATTTGATCAGCCATAATGAGAGGGAGAAGGACGAACGTCCGATGATCCCCTCTCTGGTCCCACGATCGCTCGAGTGCGGGTGTTCCTTTGGTGGAATGGGATCAAAGTACACACATGTATTCGTGACTGTTGCCGTCGTACCCCGGTCGCCTTCGGCTCCGTTTGGCGCAAACTCAGAGGCATTTCACAGATGATGAATACATGATACGGAATTTTATTCCAAAGGCTATACGCCACGGTGACGTGTGCTTCCGAGCATCGTCGCCGTAGAGAATCCGCTGTCAGAGGAGGTCATGAAGCGTGTTCACTCAGTGTTTCATTTTTTATTTGACATAGTGTACGGAGTGGGTCAACGCCGACGGACGTCCTGGAGACGCCGGATGTACAACACCATGCTGTGAGCCGCGATGGGGCGCGTCAGGTGCAGGGAAACCAGAGCCAAAACGACGCGCAGGAATAAACTGCGTTCCGATCGAGGGAGCTCCGTGACGTCTCGGTGCACGGCGTACTCGTACGCATCTTCCGTGGATCCGATGCGCAGGCTGGTGCCGGGCACGTGGCAGTAGAAGGGAGACAGGGGCACCATGGGCACCGGGTCCTCGTAGTGGGTCACGCGACAACACAGGTCCACGGGGACTACACGGGCGAAAGCGCGTCCGAAGGCCCGGTTACCCACCCGCGGACTGCCGAAGGTGATGCACGCGATCTCTGGGTTCCCGAGAGTCTCTGCGTCGTTGGTCCCGATGACCGTCGCGGCGATGGTGGCCAACGCGCCGCCTAGACTGTGGCCCGTGAACACGATGCGTCGGTACTCTGCGGAGCGTCGCCGTAGGTCCGCGATCAGAGGCGCTTCCACGGCCTTGAACTGCCTCAGGAAGCCGTTGTGGATCCGCACCGCGGTCTCGTCCGTGTTCGCGTCGCCGTCTTCTTCCAGAGCGTGTCCCCCCGACCTTCTGACGTCCAGGTTGGTCAGCATGTCTTGGCGGGAGGAGGTGCCGCGGAAAGCCACGTAGGCGGTGCCGTCGCTGACCCAGGAAAAAGCCTGGGTGTGTTCGTCGGTGGTGCTGCCGTCGGACTCCCCCTCCGTGGCGTCGTAAAAGGCGAGGTTATCGCCGTCGCCTTCGTCGCCTCCGCGTTTTCCGGCGGCGTCCACCACCGCCGGCAACAGGTCGTCGATGTCATTGGCGCGCAGACGCACGATGTCGAGGTCGAGGTCGCCACCGCCGCCGCCCGTCCGCTGCTGCTGCAAGTCCTTCAAGCGGAAGCGTTTGGGACGGTGATACGACAGCTTGGAGGCCACGCTGGCCACCGACATGTCGTCGTTCCAACGTTGCCCCCGTCCGCAACCGCCTCCGTCGCGTGCGGGGCCGTCTTCGTAGCCCTCCTCGCCGCGGCCGTCCAGAGGTCGTCGCCTTCCGCCACGGAAGAAGACGCCCCGATTCCTTTCCACTCGAGGACAAATGAAAGTCCGCTTCACGATGTGTCTCGCGACCAAAGCCAGAGCGGACGTCCCCAACCACGCGGCCGCCATACCTCCTCTTGTTATTTTCGACGAAAAAAACGTAGGGTCTTCCGCCTCCTTATGTGTCTCCCTCTGCGCCGGTCACTCTCGAGAGGAGTCAGTCGTCCTACACCCTGGAAAGATAGAGTGGAACATGGAGAAAATCACTACTCGTAAGAGCAAGAAAGCGTTCACGTTCGAGAGCGATCCCGAATACACGACTTCTAGGGTTGATTCGTGTGAGCATGGGCTCTCAAATCTGGAAGGCCGCAATCACGACATGTGATCCATCGAAGGAACAGCCGCACCGAAGCGATCGCAGGTCGGAAGTAGGTGCGCATGACCTCGAGGAGGCAGCACGTTATCCCTTATAAGGATTCGTGAGGAAAAGGGTGCCGAGCTCTGGAAATCCAGGTTCTCGACGTCCTGACAAACGCTTACATGATGCGAAAGTTCGGCGAAGATTCCGACGCCCTCATGGCAAACCGGCGTCTTACTTTTTCAAAATCCCGCACAGAACTCCTCCACCAGGGGCATGACCAGCACCTCGTTCATCCCCAGGTGCCGCACGTACTCCGCGTGGGCCCTGCGCTTCAGGAGCTCCCGCATTTCCTGCTCCGCGTCCTCTTCTTCACCATCGCCGCGGTCTCCGTATCGCGCTTCGACCTCGTTGCGGACCACCACCGCCATCCCCGCGATCTCTTGACGCACGACGTCCATGGGGCGGGCGGTGACATCGTTGTGCACGCCGTCCAGCGTCCCCACGATCCGCGCGATCTTTCCGGAAGAGCACACCACGAACCCGTGCTCCACGCCGCTGGCCAGCTGCTTGCCCAGAGTCTCCACCAGATTCTCGCGATGCGGCGAGGCCTGGATGTCCGCCCACACGGACGCCAGAGCCTCCTGCTCCGTCACGCCGTACGTGCTGTGCGCGTCCGTGCCGTTCAGGTTATACAGGACGCGCTGGGCGTTGTCCCTGTCTTCCTGCGACAGACCGCGACAGCCGCGAAGACGACGAGCGACTTGTTCCACCACCGTTTCTCCTCCTTCTCGTGGACGACGACGCGATGATATGGCGCGCAGGTTCGTGGAGACCGCGCTCGTCACGCCGTGATCGTGAACGTTCTGAGCGTCGGCGCGATAAGGAGCTGCCGCTGCTTCTCCGCCTCCCTCTTCCTCTACGGGCTGAATCGCGGCGGTCGTCAAGGCGGCCAGAGCGTGCTCCGCATCGTCTTCTCCATCGACCGCCGTCATCGCGAGCAGCTCTTCGACGGTCATGTCGCCGCCACCGCCGACATCATCCGGCACCGTCGGGCTCTCTCCATGCCGCGGCATCCGAGGACGAGACGTACCGGAAGAGAACGTAGTCATCGCACATGCGTCCGTCGCGATGCGTGCAAATTTGCCAGGCAAGACGGATCCCGTTCGGTCCTCTCGCGCGACCGGACTCCGAAGACACTCCATGACCTTGAGCTGTCCCATCGCCGCCACACGCCCCCCGAACCGCCTCGCGCATGTCTTGAAACACGTCTCCGCGGCCTCGTCGTCGGGAGCGAAACGAGGGAACGAGCCCGTCCGATAGATCTCTCCCATGGCGAGGAGGGCGTCGCCGACCCTGTTCTCCGCTTCGACGTCCCCTCCGTGACGGCTCCCCTCCTTCACGCGATCACACAACGCCCGCAGCGATCCGATCACGTCCGACGGAGCGTCGTCGTCCACCTCCTTTTTTTTTCGTCTTTCGCGGTTCTTCGTTTTGTCCCGCTTGGACCCGTTGTCCTCGGAGGCCGCCGAACCGCCCGCCGTCTTCTTTTTTTTGGTTTTCGTCTTCGAGGGAGGAGTAGGATGCGGTGACGGCTCGTCCTCCTTCTTTTCGGACCGCAAGAGACAGAAAAAGACCCACGCGAGGATCGCCACGACCGTCAAGACGACCACACACACCGTGACGGGGAAGGCGAACCTGCGCGTGACGCCCCGGACACGACTCTTGATCACCTCGCGAGCGACGACCGAGCGCAGGGAGGACGGCATGTATCCTTTTGCATACACATCTATCCGACAAAAAAAAAGAAGACGGCGGCTCCACTTCGAAGGCCGTCGATACACTGTGTCAATCGGAGAATGAAACACCACAAAAGTCTCATTCTCTTCTCTTCATGTGTCGCCGCGTAATCCATGTCTTTCTTCGTGCAGCCCTCTGTGCGATCGGTGTGCAGCCACTCCACGACGTCCAGATGCCCGTTCGTCGCCGCATGATCCATGGCGTTCGTCGGGCACAGCCACTTCACGACCTCCAGGTGCCCGTACAAAACAATAAATCACGGCACGAAGCGCAGATTTTTATGGAAAAAAACGGGATATTTTTATCACCAGATTGGAGGATAAGCCCTTTTGAAGTCGTCGGCGTATATACCCTCTTGTTGGTTGTAGAACACGTCCTCCCACCAGCGCAACTGACCGAATCTCGGTCCTCCTTCGAACATGGCCTTCAATCGAGCCACCGCGACCCCTTGGACGTCCGACCTGTGAATCAGGAACATCGCGTCGTGGCGCCCTCCTTCTCCTCCCTGACCGGGCAAGGTGACGACGCAGCCGACGAACCGCACAGGTTGGCGTGTCCCCCCCAGTTTGTCCCGGAGGTACTCCTCGACCTCTCGCTCTTCGCCTTCCTTCACGACCGTCCCTGACCAAAGCATCATCTGCATGTAATCTTGGCTGCGTAATCCGGGGACCCAGGAAGCCAGTGCACTCGACATCGTGTTGGTTTGATTTTGCGTACTTGGAGAGGTGCGATACCGAATCAATTTTTTTCGTCGACCTCCCAAAACGGGACGTACCGGATCTTCTCGCCGTCCGAGTCGCTCTCGGATGAGATGTTCAGGGCGAGCTGTGCGTGAGACAGCAGCAACGGCTCTCGGACGGTCCACCTTTCCAGAGCCGATGCCGCCAGCTCCAACTCGTCGACGCATAAGCCGTTTCCGCACAGAGTAAGTTCGTCAGTCGTCAGGCGAGCGAGTCGCGTGATGGGCATGTGTCATCTCAACATAAGAACAACTACATGTCGTCCCGTCCTACAAATCAATCGGGGCTATGAACACCTCTTGTGCTGACGCAGCCGCTTCGGCGGCTTTAGTGTCCCCTTACAACAGCGGCAACCTCCTGCTCTCCCCCGTCGACCTGGAGCGGATCCTGACGGAGTGCGGGGTGGACCTGGTCGCCCACCCGGTCCGCGACATCAACGTGTACCGCAAGGCCCTCACCCACAAATCGTACTGCACCCGCAAGAACGAGAACTTCGTGCAGGCCAACGCCGGTCACCCGCCCGACTGCCTGCCGCTCCAGGAGGACTCCTACGAGCGCCACGAGTTCCTGGGGGACGCGGTGCTCAACCTGACCGTCGCGGACTACCTGTCGATGCGCTACCCCGAGGAGAACGAGGGCTTCCTGACGCGCATGCGCACGCGGCTGGTGAACGGCAACATGCTGGCGGACCTCTGCGCCAAGACGGAGCTGCCGCGCTTCGTCATCATGTCCCGCCAGGTAGAGGACAACGACGGCCGGCGCAACAAGAAGATCCTGGAGGACTGCTTCGAGGCCTTCCTGGGCGCGCTGTTCTGCGACGCCGGCTTCGAGGTCGCCCGCGGATGGCTCGTGGGCTTCCTCGAGCAGAACGTGGACTTCCCGGAACTGGTCAAGCACCACAACAACTACAAGGACAGCCTGTCCAAGTACTTCCAGCACGCCCTGGGCTGCATGCCGCGCTTCGTGGAAGTGCAACAGCAGCCGGGCTCCGACGTGTGTGTGTGCGTCAAGGACCGCGAGGGCGTCGTGGTGGGCCGAGGGTCCGGAGCGACCCGGAAGATCGCGGAGGTCGAAGCCTCCCGCATGGCTCTCGAATACTACGGGCAACCTACCTAAAAAATCGAAACGATCTCTCCATCGCAATACAAACGCAAGCTCGAGATAAAATGAATTCCTGGAGTCCCTCGCACACATACGAGGTCCTGAGTAATCCCGGGACCTTGAGACGGTTTTTGAAACACATGGAGAAGGCCTCTACATGGCATCCTTCGGCCAAGAGGTTCGTGGAGAACGTCTTGGAAGACTTTTCGTCGATCGCAGACGACAGAAAGAACAGGAACATCCAATTCATGCGACGCCTGCTGAACATCGCGAAGAAGGTGGGAGCGGACCTGGACGCCATTCGATTCGCGGCTTACGATGCGCGACCGGGCTTCATCCTCGAGATCGTCAGGTGCTACGGTTGCGATCCACCACGGAGGCCGGGAGAAGATTTCGAGGTCATCCAGGCCATCGGCGAGAAAGCGGGTACTCTACAAAAGGAGCGGGAGCGCATCGAGAGGCGAGCGGCGAGTGGCGACGCATCAGCCTTCTTCCTCGAGGAGGACGAAGCGACCGTTCGGATGTACGATCTGGAATGCGATCTGTATTGCCATGTCATGGCTTTCGTGGACTTTCACCTCATGCCGCCTGCGTTCGCCTTCTGGGGGAACGAAGTGTGAAACACGCACGAAAACAATAAAATCGAACAGCGTTGTCGTGTCGGGGATGAATTGACGAACGAACGAGCATGAACTCGGTAAACACGAACGGTGGCGGATGCGGCTACATTCGTGTTCGTAGATGTAAGGCCAAACGCACCAGCAAATCTACCATGTCCGCACAACTCAGGTCATACATCTTGTGGAACGCCGAAGGAGGGATGGACGAGGAAGAGATCTCGCAGGAGATGTTGAGAGAAATCGCGAGCATCATCGAAGGATCGGAGCCTTTGTCTCCGTCGCAGTCCTCGTGACCCGGCGTCTTTTTTGTCCCCCGCTTTTCTTCCGGGCGACCAGGGAGTCCACCAGGGCACGCACGGCGCCCTCGTACTTGTCGTATACCGCGGTCCTTCTGGGATCCGGGTCGTTCAGGTCGCTCAGGCATCTCCGGAAGGTCCAGGAGACGATGTCCCACGCGTGTGCCGCCGTGATGGCGTACCGAAAGATGCCAAGGTGGATGAGCATGTCCCGCGACATCGTATACTGTGCGCGGAAGCGCTCCCCCTTTTTGACGGAAGGAGGCATCACGGTGACTCCGCGGTACATCATCTCGCGACGCTACGCTGTGAATCGAGGGAATAATATGAGAACTACACTGGCGTGGACCGAATCGATTTTTTATGTAAGTGAAAAAAATCGACATCACAGGAGCGGTCACGTCCGTACTACATACATAACACACGACGACAACAATGGCTACTACTACGGCTTTCACCGGAATCCTGGCCGTCGTGTCAAGCGCCGGAGACGTCACTCCGAAGACGGTGTACGTCCCACTGGACAAGCTGAAGGACGCGTCGAAGGCTCGTCTGGAGACGGCTCCCCGTGACGCTCCCGTGTTCCTGTACTTCGACGGCGACCAGGACGACCCTCTGTTCCGGGACCTGTGCGAGCTCGACCTCGCTTCCCTGGACAAGGCGGAGAAGGTCCCGACCAGGGTGTGCCCCCTGGTGATCGCCCACCTGGGCTGATGAGACCCCTGCGTGGAGAAGGTGCCACCACCTGGACCGACGGGAGCGAGGAGAACGAGCTCGACGTCTCCTTATTTTTTCGGCGCCCGCGAAGGATTACGTAATCCCCTGAGAGGACTTGGACGTCCTTTGTCGCCCGCGAAGGAGGATTACGTAATTCATTCCCGCACGCCTTTCGGACGGCCTCGCGTCGCGCCTGGACCCTCTCCTGAGGGGATGCTTACAAGAGCGGCACAGACTCGCGGAAGCGACCTTGTCCTCGTTGGCGACGCGTACGACGATGTCCGCGATGAGTTCGTCCGGGAGGGAGAGCAGGCCGTTGCACGTCTCCATTTCGTGTCCACGAAACAACATGATTACATGAAAAAAAGAGAGAGGGGGGGTTCTTTTGTCGGTTATGTATTTTCGCGACATCTTCACGTGCACCTCTTGCTCAGCATGACCAGCAGCGACAGGTGATCCCAGATGGCGTTCTTCTCCGCGACGTTCAGATTGGTCCACACCTTTTTCACCATGTCCACGATGTCGGTGTCGCCCAGATCCGCGGCGGACTCCTTGTAGTCGTTCTCCAGCAGGAACTTTTCGTCGCGTAGTTCGATCTGGGGACCGTAGCGCTCCACGACGCACTCGTGGAACACGGCCTGCGATTTCTTGGGGTCGAACTGTATGATCATCTCCACGCTGGGCTTGAGGATGTCCAGCGCGGGCACGTCGTCGGCTTTACCGGAGGCGCGGAGGCAAGAGATGTCGGAGGCGAAGTCCAGGAGCTTCTGGTTGAAGATGGCGAGCATGACGACGCGCGTGTCTGATCTATACTGTTCGTCAACACTTTAACTCGCGGATTTCAGACGCGCCTGGTGACCTCGGCTTCCCTCTGGGCCTGCATCTGTTTCAGACGCGCGTTCATCAGGATTTCGCGTTTGCTCAGCGTGGGAGCCGTCGTCGCGGCTGCGGAAGGCGGCGGGGGTGTCACGGAGGATGCGGTAGATGTGGTGGTCGCGGAGGATTGATCGGGACCGAAGGACACGAAAGGAAGCGTTCCGCTCCGGAGGTCGTTCCGTCTGCCTTCCGCGTCGTCCCCGATCCACGTGTACGTCGCGCGATGCTCGACCGCATTCACCGCGTCCGGATCGGACGGCGTGTCCGGATCGGACGCCGTGGAGATGCCCGGCGCCGACGTATCACCCGCGGTCGTCGCCGCGGCGGAGGTCGTGTTCGATCGCGTCGCTGTCGTGTTCGATCGCATCGCTGTCGCGGTGGAACTGACCAGACCGTCCACGTACGCTTTCACGGCGCTATTCTTGAGGAGCTTCCTCTCCGCGGGGATGTACACGGCGGGCGTGCAGTTCACGAAGTGGGGCACCAGAGAGGCCTGTGTCTCCACGCACACGCACGCCATCACGCCCCTCACCTTGTGCCGGACCAGGGTCTCCAACATGGCCCGCGAATACACACAGTTCTTGCTGAAATACATGATGGGTTTCGGAGGTGCCTGCTGCTGCATGTCGCGACGTCGTCCGGATGTGCGAAAGGACTTAAATGTGACATGACAAATTTTGTCGTACGGTGTGGTAGTGCGTCCGCAACATGTTCTCCGACCTGCGGATCTCCGGCGACGAGAAGCAGCTGCGGTTCCGCGTACGAGCCCCCAACGCGGTGGTGAACGCGCTGCGGCGAGCCATCATAGCTCACGTCCCCACCGCGGCGTTCCCCTTCGACCCGGTCGCCCCGGCATCATCCGCGACGGGCCTGGCGGTGATCAAAAACACCTCGGTCATCCACAACGAGATGTTGGGGGTGCGGGTGTCTCTGGTGCCGGTGTGCGCCGACGAAGCCCTGACCGCCCGCCTGCGTCAGACGCCCGACATGTACCGCTTCCGGCTGCGCAAGAAAAACACGGGCACGGAGGTGGTGCACGTCACCACGGCGGACATGGAGGTCCTGCTCGCGACCGAGGGGGCAGCGGAGGCGCCGGCTCCGAAAGAGATCCGCGACGCCTTGTTCCCCGCCTGCCCCACCACCGGAGACCACATCCTGCTCACCAAGCTGCGACCGAACCCGTACGACAACGCGGAGGGCGAGGAAGTGCACGTGGAAGGCGTGTTGCGTGTGAAAGCCGACACGGAGGGCGCGACCGACGGCCAGAAACACGCCCGATGGTCACCCGTGAGCGTGTGTTACTTCGTGAACGTCGTGGACGAAGCCGCGGCGGATCGTGCATTCGAGGTCGCGGAACATAAGGCGATCGAAGACGGTGAGGACGCGTCGGAAGCTGCGCGCCTGTCGCGAAGAAGGCAGTTCGACTCCCTGGAGCGCCTGCGCAGTTTCTTCCCGGATTTCTTCGAGTTCCAGCTGGAGAGCGAGTGCGGGTTGCGGTGTCCCTTCCTCGTGGCGTCCGGGTTCCGTGTGTTGTTGTCGCGCGTGGAGGCCATACGGGACGCGGTGGAGGCGCGCGACACCTCCAAGGTGTCTTTCCTGCGTCTGACGGAGGAGGAGGAGGGAGAAACGGGAGGAGCGTCGTCCCCCGTGGTGAACGTGTGCGTCGCAGACGAGGACCACACGTGCGGCAATCTCATCCAAGGCCTGCTGTACCAGCGCAACTTTCGGGCGAATAAGAATAACAGGAAGGACCTGGAATTCGTGGGCTACCACCAGCCTCACCCCTTGGAGCGCGAGATCGTGTTGCGACTGCGCTGCACGGAGCCTTCGGCCAACGTAGAGGCGGTGCTGCTGGACAACCTGCAGTGGGTGGTCGGGCGCCTGCGGTGGTACCTGGAGGAATGGGTGAAGTTCGGGGGGATGGGGACTCCCGCGGCGCGGAAGAAGTATGCGATGGACGCGTGGGGGATGTAGTTGAGTGGGGTGTCTTGTTTGGATCTAAAGAAGTTTTCGTGGGTAACTGTATGTATATCGAGTGCGACGGCGAGATAACTCGACCCGAGCTTCGATGGCGTCTTCCTCTTCATCTTCTTTCTCTTCTGCTCGGTCGCAACGACAGCAGCAACAGCAACAGCTTTCCGGTCCCGGAGAGGAGGCGAAGAAGGCGGTAGATGACGCGGCGAACGGGACCGGAGGACGCCAGAGAGCGCAGACGGCGTCGTCGCCCGTCGCGAGAACTCATAACGCGGACAATTTGTATCAGTTCCTCCTGTCCTGCAAGACGCTGAAGGACTCGGGAGACGAGTTCTCGCACACCAGTTTCCAGCGCCCCATCGGGGCTATGTACGTGCCGACCACGTTCGTCGACGAGTTCTACGCGTTGTACCGAGCCGCTCTGCGTCGTGGAGAGGACCTCTTCCTCACGGAGAAGCACCGCGTGGTGGGTCCGGTGGTCATGGATTTCGATTTCCGTCTGGCGGCGGACGTCGTCTTGCCGCAGCAGCAGCAGCAGCAGCAGGAGGACAAGACGAACGCCCCCCCGCCTCCGCGGAGGTGCTACGGAGAGAAGACGGTGGAGGAGGTGGTGCGCTGCGTGAGCGCCGTCATCGCGGACCTCATGTCGGTCCCTCCGGAGTTCGCGGTGTACGTGTTGCAGAAGCCGCACCCGGTGCCGGCGAAGGGCGGCGTGGTCAAGGACGGGTTGCACCTGGTGGTGCCGGAGGTGGTTTCGCGCCCGGTGGCGCAGTTCATGATGCGTGACGCCCTGCTGGCGCTTCCCAGGTTCCAAGAGGCCATGGCGGCGGAGATGGAGCTGCTGAACACGCTGGAGGACGTGGTGGACAAGGACGTGATCGAGAAGAACAACTGGACCATGTACGGCAGCAAGAAGCCGGGTTGCGAGCCGTACAAGGTGACGGCGGTGTACCGCTGCTGTTGTCGCGGTGAGGATTCCAAGACCTCGCCGTGCGTCGAGCGCGTGGAGCCGCCGTTCGACCCGGTGCACCAGGCGGACGAGTACGTGGAGCTGCTGTCCATCCGCAACAAGTTCGAAGAGACGCCGCTGCGCAACGACCGGAAGGCGGCGGTGAAGGCGGCGCAGGACGAGATCGACGAGCAGCAGCGCAAGAAGAAGGCGCTGCGCCAGGCGCTGATGTCGGGGGAGCAGCAGAAGGCGGTGCAGCCGTCCGGGATGCGTAACACCAGCGACTGCTACGAGACCGCTCGGCGTCTGGTGGCCATGCTGAGCGATGAGCGGGCGTCCAACTACACCAATTGGATCCGCGTGGGGCTGTGCCTGCACAACGTGGACTACCGGCTGCTCGCGGACTGGGAGGAGTTCAGCCAGCGCTCCGCCAAGTACGTGCCGGGGGAGTGCCAGAAGCTGTGGAACAACATGAAGTTGGGCGGTCTGGGGGTGGGCACGCTGCACATGTGGGCCAAGCAGGACAGACCGGAAGAGTACAAGACGATGATCCGCGACGACCTGTCCGCCCTCATCCTGCGCACCGTCAGCAACACCGAGAACGACGTGGCGCACGTGGTGTACCACATGTACCGCTACGAGTTCGTGTGTTCCTCCATGCGCAACCGCAGCTGGTACGAGTTCCGGGACCACCGATGGCGGCGGACGGACTGCGGGCGCTCGCTGCGGCTGCGGGTGTCCAGCGACGTGTTCAAGGAGTACCACAACCTGTGCTCCTCCTACCACCAGCGCGTCCAGGACACCGACGACGAGAGCCTGCAGCGCTCCTTCTCGGAGAACGCCTCCAAGCTGGCGGCGGTGGCGCGCCGCCTCAAGTGTTCCAGCTTCAAGGAGAACGTGGTCAAGGAGTGCTGCGAGCTCTTCTACTGCGAGCGCTTCCAGGAGCTCCTGGACAGCAACATCAATCTGTTGGGCTTCGAGAACGGCGTGTACGACCTGGCGAATTTCGAGTTCCGCGACGGCCGTCCCGACGACCACCTCACCTTCAGCACCGGCAACGACTACGTGCCGTTCGACCGGGAACACCCGTGCGTGTGCGACATCCAGGACTTCTTCGCCAAGGTGCACCCCAACAAGAACATCCGCAACTACATCCTGGACCTGCTGGCGTCCTTCCTGTCCGGCAGCACCGGGGAGGAGCGCTTCCACATCTGGACCGGCACCGGTTCCAACGGCAAGAGCAAGGTCATCGAGCTGTTCGAGAAGGCGTTCGGCGACTACTGCTGCAAGCTGCCGGTGCAGCTGCTGACCAGCAAGCGCTGCGCCTCCAACGCCGCCAACAGCGAGGTG
>Ga0102930_1000084_pt1 | contig 28251 bp, 17 predicted proteins | sample SalPon1_B_H2O_MG_FD_84514 | JGI IMG/M metagenome (GOLD analysis project Ga0102930, IMG submission 84514) | Salt pond water microbial communities from South San Francisco under conditions of wetland restoration - Salt Pond MetaG R1_B_H2O_MG | ecosystem: Environmental > Aquatic > Non-marine Saline... | reverse complement strand
CTAATGCTTCCGAAATGGACGATATTGAATGGTTGTGATTTAAAATTATATATAAAGTCAGATATATATGAAAAGAAATAGCAACTTTAATGGCGTTAGTTTTACAAAATGTTGTACCAGGTACACCACCAAAATTAATATATACCGACACTGAAACTGGTAATAGTGTAGTTAAAAATGAACCTGAAGAAGATGCAGTTGGAAATCCACCTGCAAAACAAGAGGGCACATCACAACAAGGTAACACTACGGTTGAAGAAGAACCGGTTGGTTTTACCAGTGATTATGGTAAAAAACCAATACAGGCTAGAGAATATGATGTGTCTGATACCAGTGGTGGTAATAGTGATTCACGTACATTAGGTGGTGGTGAACATGTAAGGTCTCTATTTAATAACTGGTCTTTAATGTCTTACAAAGGTACACATGATTTAAGCCCAGATTCGAGCGGCGACACTGTATATAATAAGTATAACAAGGCAATTAATACAGCTCCCAGTGCAAAGGAGCCTACCGCTAAAAATATAGTTCAATATTCAAAAAGTTCGGAATCATTAGGGTTTAAATATAGTCTATCTGACTTTATTCAATGTGAACATTACGGCCAGATTTCTAATAGTTACATGGTCACGTTAAGGCGTTTCCCATATCCAGTACCAGATGATATTTTTAACCCTAAACAAGTTGGTCCAAAGGGTGAAGTGGTTGATATTGGAAAACCGGACCTTGCGCGTGCTATTACATGGATGAGTCCTGCTCTAGGTAATGATTTAAAAGAAATTCTTAGCTTTAATCACAAATTAAACTGGAAGGAGGTTGAATCAAAAGTCCAGGAGGTTAATCAGAGCAAAGATCAACGTGGTACATTAGGTGGCATGATAGATGGCGACCCTGTTCTTTCTGCAATCGAGTCAGGTCTTAACGGCTATAGTGCAGAAGAGGCTATAATTCGACGTGATAAAGGTGAAGGTTTTGATCCATTAAAGGAAACTTACCCGAATACTGTTTATGGGCCACTAAATGTGATTAAAAACATAATGACTAGAGAACAGGGCCTTACATTTGAACAAGAGTTTAAACTTACGTTCCATTATGATTTAAGAGCATACGGTAATACAAGCCCAAAGGTTGCATTTATGGACACTCTATCTAATATATTAGCTTTAACATATAATAATGCTCCATTCTGGGGCGGCGCCACTAGATATACTAGTAGCGGTACTGTCGGTAAACCCTTTGGTGACTATGATAAACTTAAAGCAGGTGATTATGGCGGTTTTTTAGGCGGTCTTGCTTCACAGTTTTCAGATACTGTAAGCAATATTAAGTCAGAAATAGAGAGTGGTAATTTTGGTGATTCTAAGATCTTAGACAATGTGATTGGTGGGGGTCTAATGAAGTTAATGAATGGACCACAGGGCGGCCAAGTTGTTAACGCTCTTCTAACCGGAGACCCGACTGGTCAATGGCACTTAACTATCGGTAACCCAATGAATCCAATGATGATGATTGGTAATTTAGCATGCACAGACTCCAACGTTTCATTTGAAGGGCCTTTAGGCTTTGAAGACTTTCCTTCTAAAATGAAGATTGAAGTTACACTTAAGCCTGCTAGAATGCGAGATAAAGGTGAGATTGAGAGTATGTTTAACGCTGGTAAAGGTAGAATGTATTTACAACCAAAAGTTGATGGCCAAGAAGTGCCTGAAGTTGTAAATGTATCAGCGTATGGAAATAAAGATCTTGCTAACAATCCTGACCGAGTAACAAAAATATCTGATATGTCAGCTGGTTAATAGATATGAATTTAAAGACAATTTTACATAAAACAGGAGGCGCAGTTAAGCTAATCATGACACAGCCAACCATGCTTTTTAGAAATAGAGAGCAAGTTGAGTTAGTTGAAAAAGAATACTACGTCAAAGAAGATGAGGTTGCTAGACCAGATCTAATAGCACTTCAATATTATGGTAACCAGAGTAAGACTGATATTATCTTAAAGTGGAACGGTATTAGCGATCCTTTTTCAATAAATGATGGCGATGAGCTAGAAATACCCGTGGCAACTCTACCTTTTTATAAATTAGAAAGACCTAATAATTTTGATGATGACCCTGTTAAACAACAATTTGTTGATGGTAAACGTTTAAGTAAAAAGGATCAGCGCAGGCTAGATGCCTTAAAGAAAAGGTATGGCAAAGATGATTTACTGCCGCCTAATGTAATCCCTGTAGGTAAAAAGAATTACAAGTTCGACGGTGATAATATTGTCATGGGTGCACAGGCGCAAAATGATGCTGTAGTAGAAAGTATTAATAACAGTTTAAACGATAGTGGCACTGAAGTAACGAATGAAGATGTAGACAATACTTTAAAAATAGGCGGTGAAAACTTAGGTAATGAATTTAAAAAGATACCTGGCGGAGTTTGGTCATGGTTAGGCAGTAGCTGGTTACCCGTCAACCCTAAAGTTGCGCAGCAGGTTGCAGGCTCTCTTTCAGGTGAACATGGCGACCCTAATGGTAAAATAGAAGGTTCTTTTGAAGGCCAACTCTACTTTGATCAGCTTCCAAGTCCGGGTAACGAAGATGAATCAGAAACTTCAGCCTCTGATGCTGTTAGTACCGCGGATAACGTTGGAGATAATCAAACCGATGGTGGTAATCCAACACCGTCCGGTGGTAATACCAATAACACTAGCCAGGATGATAATGCTTCGGGCTCTTCACCTTGCGATTAATTGTAAGATATGAACATTGATAATAATATATTTGCAGTCGTTGAACCGGCTATCTTACCCACTGAAATTAAAATATTTAACTTTGGAGAAGATGGTTCAGGTGATCGCCAAACAAAGACGGTTGGCGTTGAAGTACCTTTTATACTCTTAAATAATTATCAATTTAGCCAGGACGACGTACAACGTTTTCTTTTAGATAACTCGGGATTAGTTCCTAGGGTATCAATTAAACTAATAGACCGTAAAAATACATTTGGTATAGACTCTTTTCCAAGAGATGGTGACGTAGTTACAATTCTACTTAATAGTAGAAATGCTTCTACATTTAAGAGTATCCATATGGACTTTGATATTACAAATATATCTTCTAGAAAGGCTGTTGCAGGAGCTTTTAATGAGGTTTCAATAAGTGGGATTGCAAAGATACCAAGGCTTTATACTGAAGAATGCAGAAGTTTTGATGTCGCAAGTTCATTAGACCACCTTGAAGAAGTAGCCAGGGACTTAGAACTTGGGCTAGCAACAAATATAGAGTCTGCGAATGATAATCAAGTCAGAATACAGGCTTATAATACAACTCTTGATTTTATTAAAGAAACGGTGAATACGTCCTATATTACAGATGATTCATTCCAACGATTTTATATTGATCAGTATTATTATTTGACATACATTGATGTAAATAAAGTTTTTAACTCACCAAATGAATCGTTAGAAGATCTACAAACTGCAATGATCTCAGCTACTAATACATTTGCCGAGCGCGGTGGTTTTGAAGATGAATCTAATGATGATATTGAGTCGCCTTTAGCATTGACTAACTATTTACAGGCAAAAGGTTTTAATCATTTTATTAATGATTATCGATTAATTAATAATTCAAGTGAGATTAGTACTTTAAATGGCTATTCAAGAGACATTGTAATCTACGATAATAATTCAGAAGATGAAGAAAGAAAGCAAGAATTCACAATAGAAGCCTTGACATCTGAAGATCTTTTAGATTATGAAGAGCCTCTTAAAGGCCGTAGAAACGAGGACCGAGCAGAAACACATAAAAAACATAAATACATTGGTAGACAAAACGTTGGTGAAGATGGCTTAGGAAACGTACATCCTAACTCTAATTTTGCTAAAATACATCAGGTTCAGAATCTAGCTGAAATCAATAAACTTAAACTAAAAGTTACACTAGCATCTTTTAATCCATCAATCTATAAATACCAAAAAATACCAGTTTTAATTTATGAGTACGACAAGAATCGCGTGGATGCAACTTTAAAGTACAATAAATTTTTAGCAGATCAGGGTTTTACTGATAAGGTTCTAGGTATTGATGCAGCTAAAGATACAGATGATAAAACCGATAGACCTAACCAGGTACTTAATCGTTTTTTAAGTGGGTATTATGTAATTGAAAATATTGATTATAAATATAGTGTAGATATAGGCTATGTTTTGCAAGAGGTTACTCTAATTAGAAGAGAATGGCCAGGTGGTTTAACTAACTACCCACAATAAGAATATATAGTATATGGCAGACTTTAGCACAATAAATGAATTTAGAAAGACAACTCAATTAAGAAAGATCAATGAGGATCCTACTTACTTGAGCTTTTTCTTTTTATTTAACTTTAATGATAGAGAGCATTCACCTCTACTATCCGGTGCAGCATCTGACTATCTTAGAAACGTAGTGGGAGAGGAGGATAGAGCCGATCGTTTAGATAGATTTGTAAAACTATTACAAAAGATAAATAGAGAATTACCTTGGTTCTGGCAAAGTATTTCAGGCCTAGAGGCTACTAGACAGTACGGTAATTTAGAAGATCCTTGGCGGGGCGCTGAAAGCCCAAAATTAGAAATTGAATGTTTAGAAAATGTAGAGCTTACATCTTATGCCCTAATTGATCTTTATAAAAGAGCTGCCTATGATTTTAATAGATGGGTCAAAGTTATACCTAAGAATCTGTGTCATTTTGAACTAACGGTATTTGTGACTGAGGTTAGAACTTTTCAACAAACAAGTAAAGCAGGTCTTTTAAATTCAAAGAATAAGGATACTTCCAATACTGATATTAAAACCGCAGAAGGCAAAACCACAAACAGCACCAACACGAGCATGTCGATTGACGCTAAACCTGTAGTTGTGACAAAACTAGGCCATTGTGAGTTTGACATTGAATCTACTAGTGATCTTTTTGCTGATTTAAACAAAAGTCCTGAGATGGCGACAAGTAAGATTGGTATATTTTGGCATACTACTGAACAAGTTAATCAAGTATACGGTCAAAACTTAAAAGCGAATGAAGGTGATAATTTGGTATTTCAGAAAGATCCTAAAGGTCCTGATTCTAGAATACCTGAATTTAATGAATATAGCCCATTTGATCCAACGGACAAAGACGCTCGGGATAAGAGGATAGAAGAAATAAAAGATGGTATTAGAGAAGGTTTCCAAGATAGATTAAATAATATTAAAGACGATTTTACTATACCAGATGAATTGGGTAATGTACATGGCCAATTATTAACCGGATTAGCAGGGCAGACTGCACGTTCTATCGGAGAGTCTGTAACTGGTAGACTTCTACTCGGTAACGTACATGGTATTAACGCAGCATCGACTGTACAAGATGCCATTAATGCTGGTAGTTTAAATGGTGTGGCTAACGCAGCAAATCAACTATTTGACCAGGATTCTACTAGAGATATAGAAGGTCCGGGTAAGAATATAAATGAAAATGTATATGAATAATAGTGAGCTATACGAGGATAATCTTAGAGATACGCATTGGCTTGGTGAAGTTATAGACAATGAAGACCCACTTCTAAAAGGTAGATGTCGTATTAGAGTATTCGGTAAGTTTGATCTATTGACAGATGAAGTTATTCCATGGGCAACTCCAATGAACAGAGACGCCGTAGGTTCACATCACGTACCTAGAGTTGGTGATATTGTCGCAGTTCGTTTTGACAATGGTAATATCTATCACCCAGAATACTGGTTTCAAGTAAATCAAAACGATGACCTTAAAGCAGATATTCTCGAGGCCTCAGACGCGCCACATGATGTCATAAGCCTAGTCTATGACGCTGAAAGAAATTTAAGGATATATCACTCACCAGAAGATGGCCTTGTGATTACGCGCGGCGCTGGAGCCAAAGAGAGGCCAATGTTACAAATTGACGAAGAAGGCTTTATTAAGATCTCTACTGACGCTAAAATGTTCTTAGACTCAGGTGATATATTCGTCTCAAACACTGGTGAAGGTGGCGCAGACGAGACTGAGCCGGCAGTCCGTGGCCAATCCCTACAAGACTGGCTACAAAAACTATTAGACGACTATAATACACATATTCATCCAACTGGAGTTGGTCCCAGTGGCCCACCAATGCCACCCACACCAGTTACCATTGGAGAACTTTCAGCTACTCATATTAACTATCAACAAAAAGGTAAATAATGCCGGCGTTATGGCCTAAATTCATAGCAGATGTTAGTAATTACATTGCAAACGGCGATGCAAATGCCGGTGGACCTGGTGTTTTAGACCAAGACAATAGGTTGGCTACGGATAACAATCCAAACTTCAATGCTAAAGACTATGCACCACTTGTAACGCCAAGTGGTCGTAGAAGTTTTGGTGAAGCCTTGGCTGAATTCTATATAGACGCAATTGCATCAGCACAGACACCATTTGGTGCAACACATCAAAAATCACCAGCTGCACAAATCTTCATTAAGGCATACGGTGAAATCTTTGAGCAGATCTTTAGAAATGGTGAACCTTTTTTAACAGATCAGAAAGACATGGACGGTAATGTTATTGAAAAAGGTAAAGAGTCATTAGATGCTTATGCTGATCTATGCGAGGATATACCAGAGCCGCCGACCGAAGAAGAACTTGCAGCTCAGCGCGAGAAAAAGTTCTGTCAGTTTATAGAAGAGGAGTGTGATAATTTATACTCATTTAGCTACTTCGAGTTTCACTGTATTGAGCCTAACGACACACAAGCTCAAGTTGAAGATATGTTTGTGAACAGGCTCCTACAACAATTTGAGAAGATAGAAGATCCAAATGAACGTTGGAGCTTCTATGAATGGGTTTCAGCTCTAGGTAAATCAGAATACCAAAATTTTAATTTAAGTACAGTTGATCTAGGAGATGGCTTTATATCACCTTACATAAATGTACATCAGCTTGTTAAAAATGATATTGAGAACGCTGGCTATGACTGGCGAAAGATGGTTGATAATGTTTCAAAAAAAGTTAAGACTGTAATTGACAGTGCACATCCAGTTAATTCATCATCAACTAACTCAAATGATAATATAGAACAAGCAATAAAGCGCAATGCTATTAATCCAATTCAAAGGCCATGGCCCTTTGGTACAGACCGACCAGAAAAGACTTTAAGTACAAAACGTATTCAAGTTTCTTATAATAGAGAAGATGATAGTAAAAGACCTGAAATATTAACCGATATGGTTATTGCTTTTTTTTCATGGCGACCTGATGTAAGAGCTTACCTGCCAAATCAATTTAAAGAAACTTTAGCAGATGGTACTACACGCGTTTTAAGCAAATGGCAGAAGCCACCAGCATATGTAGAGCAAACATACGTTGATCAAGAGTATAAAGGCCATTGGATATTTACACCAGATTTAAATGGTATCCAGGATTTTAGTGCCATTAAACCATTAAATGGTGGCACTCTTTTTGAATTTTCAAAGTGGCAAGGACTTAGAGAAGAGAGGATAGCTGCTGAATGTGAAGCTAAAGATGTACAACCAGAAGTACCTTTTGATTATAGTTGTTATGAAGATGGCAAAGACCCATGGATTCTACTTGCAGAAGCAACAATTAGTTATTGGGTTAGCACTATTGTACAGCCCTTTAAACCAACACCTTCGGCATTACCAGCTCTTATTTCGGCACCGCTTGGTGGTATCTACATACCTGTTTATTATGGTAGTACTCAAAGATTGGCTAACAATTTAAGAAGGGCTTTAAACATGGGCAAAACTTTTAGCCAACTACCAGCAACACAGCCTCCTGCACTAGCAGTTGCATCTGCACTTGCAACAACATATGCACTACACCTTTTAGAATTTAAGCTTATTTACCTTGGAGGTATACCCACGCCAACTGGACCAGTACCCATGCCGGGTTTTGTGCCCCTGGTTTTTTAAGAAAGTTAAAAAGATATATAATATGTTACACTTTTAATCTAAAAAAAATGAAAGACAGAAACAAGCGTAAAAAAATCGGACTGGCAACCGATAAAAAATCATTAGAAAAAAAGCCAAACAGTGAGACAAAAAGAAATAGTAAAAACTATTTGCTAGAAAGCCCGGATAAAGAATATCTAGATGATGATGGTAACTTTATGTGGGATGCTTATGAAGCAACATGTATTTCTAGTGCCCGTAAAATTAACCCACACATTAAGACTAAAGCCGGCGAAAGAGTCTATTCTAAAGAGTCATATGCTCAAAGCTTTTATGGTATTCTAAATGAGTTTGAGATTGATCAAAAAATTAAGACTAAAATTGACGTTGGCCAAATATATGATGGTATTGTTTATGCTACAACACCAGAAACTATTTCAATCGACATCGGCTATCGCGAGCTTGTCTATGTTCAGTCTAATAAAGAACCCAACGAATACCGCGATATCGAAGTCGGTGAAGAGGTTGCTGTATTAATCACAAATACCGATAACTCTTACGTTTCTGGTAGTATTTCGGGTGGTATTAAACAAAAAATATTTATGGACCTGCGCGCAGGCGTTGAATCTGGTGATACTGCATGGGTTGGTAAAGTTAGCCATATGATTGAAAATGGTGGCTATATCGTTAATATACATGGTATTGAGTGCTTTATGCCAGGATCTCTTGCAGGTATTAATAAGTTAGTAAACTTTGAATCAATAGTTGGTAAAGAATTATATGTGGTTCCAGTCTCTTTTTCAATGGAACGTGGTACTATTGTAGTTTCACATAGAAAATATCTACAAGCATTAATTCCTAATGAGATTGATAAGATCAAAGATAACATGGATGATGAAATCACTGGAAACGTAACTGGAACTGCTAAATACGGTATTTTTGTTGAGTTTTACGGTTGTTTAACAGGCATGATTCATAAAAACGATATAAATGAAGAGACATATAAACTCTTTGTAAATAATAAAATTAAACCAGGAAGTGAAATTACGTTCAAGGTTAAAGAGATAATTTCCCATAAAAAGATTACGCTAACACAGAAGTCTAAAAGTGAAATCGACCCATGGTATGATATTAAATCACGTTATAAAATACCATCTATAGTTAATGCCGAAGTAAAGTCTAAAAAGGATTATGGTCTTTTTATTAAAATTGAAGATGGTGTTGTCGGATTATTACATGTTAGTGAAATTGGCGAGGATATTATAAAAGCTTTTAATACCGGTGATAATATTACTGTAAAAATCATTAGGATAGAAGAAGAAAGCCAACGGGTATACCTTAAACTACCATAGTCCATAATTTGAGCTAGATATATATCTAAAGAATATATGGCTCAATGGATAAAATAAATAGAAATTCTACAAAAGAATCAATACTTAATTCTTCGTTAATTGGAGTTGAGTTTGAGTTCTATTCAAATAAAAGCCTAGAAGAAACTCATAGAGAAATTGAGGATCTTCTAGGTTTACCTATTAATTTAGAGGATAAAGCACACTCTGAATTTCAACCAACAGATAAACATTTTAAGATGGAGCCTGATATGTCAGGTGGCTCGGGCTTGATAGAGCTTGTAACTGGACCATTACATTACCGTAATGCCAGAATTTTAATAATAAAAGTATTGAACTGGATTAAAGAAAACGGCTATACAACCGATAGAACTTCAATTCATTTAAACATTTCATTTGACAAAAATAAGCTAGAGGATCCTGGTATGGTATCAAGAATGAACACGCTTAAGTTCATCTTGATTTTTAACGAAAAACAGGTTTATAAATTCTTTCCAGAAAGAGAGAATTCAGTTTATGCCAAATCAATCAAATATGTATTGCCAAAGCATGAGTCTTTTTATTTTAAACCTGAGTATATTACTCATACAAATTTTACATTTCCAGATACAAAGTATTATGGAGTTAACTTTTTAAAGAAAAATAATAATTACTTAGAGTTTAGGTATATTGGCGGTAAAGATTATGAGGATAGATTAGATGATATACTATATCTTGCTCAAAGATTTATTCTACAACTCTTTAAGGCATGTATTCAACCGGAGTTTACTGCCGAGGACAAGATTGAGCTTAAGCATATTTTAAATAAAAATTTACATGTAATAGAAGCCCTAAAAGACCATAAAAAATTAAATGAATACTGGCCTAAAATTAATTTAATGGTTGATTTACAAGAAAGCGATCGAATTATTAAAGTATATTGGGATAAAATTAAGAACAGTGTAATGAAACTAATTACTGACGGTGGGTTAGTGGAGGGTATAATTAACTATGACTCTGACTTTAGCTCCATTCAAGTTAAAGATGGAAAGATGCCAGTCTGTTTCTTAGCAGAAGGCTTTGAGTTTATAACTTCTGAACTTAGAGGTAATTTTAATAAATGTGATTTTTATAACTGTAATATTGAAAACTCTAATATTGAATTTTCTAACTTTTATCAAGCAACTAAAACTAGAGAATCTAAAATAAAATCAAGCTTTGTGCATGGTAGCTGTGAAGTTATCAATAGTTATATATTTGGTACTGATAGTATTTTTAAAGGCAAAATGAAAGGTGGCATATTTAGAGAGGGTAATATAGGCCCTTATGCTAGATTTGATGATACTGAAATAGTAGTAAGTAAAAAAATAAATTCATAAAAAATGAGTAAAATTAGAAGCGGTAGTGAAAATGATTTAACAAGCCCAAGAAGCTTTGATGAAAACTGCCTAAATGAATTCCTAGATGAAATTGGCAATGAAATAACAGGTGCATGTATGGTGCCTGTTAATTTGCCTAAAAAAGAAATTATTAATATTATCAATAGGGCTAAAAAATGGTTCTATAAGAAATACGAAGATTCTTTACGCGAGAATTATTACCATGTCCCAAAGGAAGTTTTTAAGACTGAATATTTTAAGAGCCATAGAACTTTGACAATGCCTAATGCTGGGGAAGACGGTTCGGGTAGAGTCTACTCGGTTTACGGTGTTTATGATCTTTCTAGTGGTTGGAACAACATGGGCGGTGGCCTAGATTTAAGGTTTCAGTCGGGTGCTGATTTTGCAATTGAAAAGATGTTATTTAGAAGAATGTATGACGGCGCAGGTCCAGCAGAGTCCGCCGAAGAGTTACAATACTATGTACTTAATGCATCATTAGCAGATATGTCGAGGCAAATTTTAGAGAATCCACTCTCATTTGACTATTCTAGGCTAACTGGTGATTTAAAGTTCATGGGCGATACACCAAAGGGTGATGTAATATTAGAGGTTTACGAAACTATACCAGACTGTGCACTTTATGATGATGAAATTTTCTTTAGATATATTAGTGCTAAAGTTAAACAGTCTCTTGGTGCTAAACTAGGTATTTTTAAATTTGCCCTACCCGGTAATGTTGAATTTGACTATGATGCAATTAAATCAATGGGAGATGGAGAGCTTAATGCCATTGAAGAAGAAATTAAAGGCGATGAAGGCGTAGATTTTATGTTCCACAGTTAAAAGAGATACATATAAATATGGAATTGTACATTAAACATGTTGGTGACCCTAATTACGATCCTAATCAGGTTCATGTAGAGAATGAAATACAACAACTTATAACCCAAATTGAAACTACTCTCTTTACAAATAAATCTGAAGTTCTTGGTAGCCCAGAATTTGGCTGTAACCTAGAGGATATGATTTATTCTTTAGGCCTAAACGAACAACAAATTAAAACTACCATAGAAGGTCAGATAAATACTTACTGTCCATTGGCAAAAAAATATAATATTAGCCCTAAAATTAGTTTCTTTAGGGGCACTGTTCGGGACATTGCCTACGTTGACATAACCATTGATAGCAAGTATTTAGTGCAAATTTATGTAAATTAAACAAGAAAAAAGATGGCAAATCTTAAATTTTTAGATAGACTTAGAGTAACTGGAGAGCAGATTAAACAGGATGCAAGGACTTATATTTCTCGCGTTTACAAACGTGCAAATACTCTATTTACGGAAGCATCACCATTTGCCCAACTATTAGGTGTAATGAGTGAAATAGGTGAGCTTATTTTATTCTATGTAGAAGATGCTCTAGTAGAGCAGAATATTTATACGGCACAACAGTCTGAATCTATCTACGGCATGTCTAGGCTAACTGGCCACGACCCTACTAGGGGCTACGCTGCGTTTGGCGAAGTTCAATTTAGATGGAAGCCGGGCGCTGACTTTAGTAAAATTGCAGGTACTGGTCTAACATTTGATGGTAGAGCCATACTTAAATTTGACTCAAATGGTTTAAAGTATACGCTACAAACATCAAGGGATAGATTTAGAGTTGAAAAGAGTAATAAAAATATATTTAAAGCTGAAATTTGCCAGGGCGAATATGAAACGCAAACATTAACAGGTACCGGTGAAAACTTACAGTCTTTCAATATAACAACGCGTGGTTTAACGGATCATAATAAAGTTACTGTTTATGTTAACGGTGAAGTATGGACTAAACACGTCTCACTCTACGATATGAATGCCAACGAAAAAGCTTGTCTGGTAAAGACTGGTATTGGCGGAGGTTTAGATATTTATTTCGGTAATGGTTCTTTTGGTATTCCACCTGCAGAAGGAGCTACAATTGAAGTTGAGTATATTAAACATGATGGTGCTAAAGGTAATTTAGCTGAAGGTTCAGATCTGACTGTAAAATGGGAAACTGAAGGCGAAGATTCACTTGGTGAGTTACACGATTTAAACGAATTTTTTGATGTTACTGTAACTTCAGCGCCTAAAATGGGAGCTGAACGTGAATCAACTGAGTTTACAAAGATCTTAACACCACTTGCAAGTAAATCATACGTACTGGCCACTCCAGATAACTATGAGTACTTTCTATCTAAATACAATCAGTTTTCATATATTGATGTTTATAATAGAACCGATGATGAATACTTAGACGATGATAATATAATTTACATATTTGCTATACCGGACTTTAAGAGAAAAGTAGAAGCCGATAAAGATTACTTTTCACTGCCCGAAAGAGAAATGTTCTTTACGCAAGATGAATACGATGCTATGTATAAGGTGTTACAAGATTCAGGTCAGGTCATGGTTACTACAGAGATTGAATTTGTTAAACCAAAAGTCAAAAAATATAGCATTGATGTTTCAATTAGATACTTCGAGGGCTTTACAAAGCAGGAAATTGCAAACGATGTACGTTCGGCTATTTCTAACTATTTATTGAATATTACTAGAAGAGATAAACTACCTAAGTCAGATATTGTCTATATCCTTGAAGAGATTGAAGGTATAGATTCTGTTAACGTTAGATTTATTAGCAAAGAAGAGGAAGATGCTTTAAGACTAGGTTTTTATGAAAGTATAACTACTACAGTTAAACCACAAGAACCTGTAGTCCTTGAAGATATTGGTAACGGTAAACAAAAGTACGTTTTTTTCCAAAAAGTAGAAAATACAAAGAGGGTTAATATAAAACCTGGCGATTCAATTCCAGATAAAATAAGAGGCCTGGATCGTTTTGGTGATATTATACTTGATAGAGAGGAGGTTGCTCTTTTTAAAGGTAACTGGCTAGATAGAGATGGCGATACTATAGCGGATGGTGTAAAAATAAATGAAGAAGCAGCATTAAGTATTAATTTTGATGATGCTCCTGTACCTAGAACTATTTATACTAGAGTACAGGCTGGAAATAGAAGAGCATTGTAATGATAGTACCATTTAAGGACTTATTAGTATATAAACGCAAAAAGATTTACGATGTTGCAAAACACCGTAAAGACAGTAGACTAAATATTGGATATGACTATAAAGACAATCTTGTTAATAAGATGGTATCAAAACATATTCAAAGAAACCAAACTATTCGTGAGTTTATACTTTTTGTTAATGACTATTTTTATAATATTATTAAAAGTGTTAAGTATTTAAACGCATTTAAAAACTATACGATAGAAAAAGACGATACAAATGTACGATAAGCTAAGATTCTTTAATGGTTTTGACTATGATCTTAATATGGTCAAAAACAGCAATGGTATATGGGAAGGCAACATCTATTTAGATGAAGTCTCTACTGGTCTTTACGAGACAGTTAATATATTCATACTTGAAGAGATAAACTATCATCATATAGGTCAAACATCTTTAGTAAAACAACCAGCCCTAGTTAAACCAATCCAGGATTCTACTGGATCAACTCTAGTTTGCCGCTGGATTGATGACGTAGCCACATCTGATGATATTATCATTTATGATGCTGAGATGAAATCAGGGCAACCACACGTGGTCCAGTATAATACTCTAGAGCTTAATCCTGAGCCAAGGTCTACTGCAGAATTCGATATAATCAATGGCGTTAAAAATTTTACTAAAGAAGAATTTACTAAGTTAAGTAATGAAGCACTACAGCTTAACGTTGCAATCAGCTCAGAGAGGGGTGGCCCACATCGACGAGTTTTAGGTATCTATGATATATCTAATGGTAATGAAACCCAGATTGCTCAGATTGCTTTCTACGGTGAAGTTGTCGAAGAGGATGAAAGGCTTAAAGTATTACTACAAAACTTCGGAGCAACATTAAACGAAGGTGACTTCCTCTTATTTAAAGAACATGATATATCCGAACAGGGCGTTGACTATAGGCTTTTAAATAGAAAGCGTAAAGAACTTCTTTTAGAGTTAAGTAATATTAAACCATTCGTTGGTACATATAAAGCACTTTTAAATGCTATTGACTTTTTTGGTTACAATAATATCACGTTAAAAGAATACTGGGTAAATATTGATAAAAATAAATCTAGTTTTGGTAAACTTTTTGCAATTCCAGTGCCACAGTCATCTAAAAGAGGTGAAGCTTTACGTAAAAAGCAAAAGGTACAGATACCTTCTAGTACAATGAAGAAAACAAGTCGATTTAGCCTAGTGTACAGGTTAAATGAACCAGACGGCGGCTTTGACCAGTTTGATATACCAACAGTAGATGAGGTCTTTGATTTCACACCAGATGAAGTTATCATTAAACTATACGGCTTAAAAGAAAAGTTACAACGTGAATATTTACCACTTGATGCTAAAATAGTTGATATTACAGCAGAAGGTGACTTCTTTACTCAAAAAAATATTAGCTTTTGGAATATTCAAAATGGAATTGGTTTTTTTAATGAAGGCCATGACATTAAGTTTAAAGTTTTACCAGAAGATAGAACTCTTTTTATTGAAGATTTAGGCCTAGTGTTAGAGACCAAATTTGATAATAATGACCCTGATTACATTAATTATCTAGCAAAAGACCCAAATGCATTTAAGAATTTAACAGAAGCTGAAATTAAAGAACTATTAGATATTTATACTGATTTTTACGAATCTTATAATGATAGAGAATTAGATACATTTAATATAGATATTCCAGTTGGATGCCCGGTTATACTAGATGGTAACGAATCATTTAACGACACATGGGATGGTGCTAATTTTAATTGGAATGATTTAATTGATCCAAATCAAAATTTACTAATTACATGGGAAAACTGGTGGAAGAAATGGGTTTATGAGATTGAATGGATTATAACTGGCCCAAATGATTTTAAATTAGAGATTAGAGGTAACATTGATACTCATTTAAAGATACCAATCCATGTACCATATGCAGGTACATATAATATCGAGATGAGAACTTATGATCTTTTTGGACATCGTTCACATTATAGAGAAAATGACTTTTTTGAAGTAAACTTAAAAGAGGTAGAACTATACGGCTTATATAGATGGTTAAATAATGCTAAGTGGAACGATAAAGAACTATCTTGGAATAAAACTGGTGGATACTGGAATAAAGCACAAGATAATGATACAACAATAGATGAATCGATTGCAACTTTATATCGAACTCTAGATAGGGCTAATTACCCACATGATACAACACAAGGTGTTAGATTCTCTACAGTACGTAGATTTTCAGATCTATTTAGCCCGTCTGGTTTTTCTGAGACAACAGGCCCATATAGATGGGATGAATGTATGTTTAGATGGATAGACGGTAAACATAATTGGTGGGATGCTACTCGAGTTGGCAGTGACTTAACATCATCATTTAAAATCTATGATATAAGTAACGGTGACGAGATTCAAATAACATTTAAAGATCCAATAACAGGTATTATAACTACAGGAAGCCATTTAATTACTAGTCCAACACCAAGTTCACCGGTTAATACTACAGCTAGAAAAAGTGAATGGCTAGCCATCAGAGACGAATTAATTAACTCAGCCGATCCTATTTTCCAAAAATTTAATTGGAATGCTGTATTTAGTGATGACACAACAGATGGTACAGCAGATGATTTAGTATATATGCTAGCTGTTGGTAAGGAGTATTCTAAAAACTATGATTTTGAAAGTGTTAATGTTTTACCCGCTAGTGGTAGTGCTATTAGTTATGAGCCTGAGAGTGCTACACATGTAACTCATTATAACCCAGGATTCGATGATACTAAAATATTTAAGTCTTATGCTGAAGTAGAAAGATCTACACATGTAACTATTTCAGCTGATATTACAAAAATGCCAGCTATAGATAAACCAATCTGGTATATAAAGAATATAAGTAACCCTGAAATAAATGATATATACTATGATAGTATGTGGTTAACATATATATTCCAAGACCCTGGTACATATGAAGTTGAACTAGAGGTTAAGGATACTAATGGTAACCAGAATAAAGTTAAACGCAATATGATAATTGTAAAATAAAAAATAAATAAAATGGCAAACATTACAGAAATTTTAGGAACAGATTCATTATCTTCATCAAGACCTGTTATCAATAGTAACTTCCAGCTCTTGAATGATGATATTGCTGATATTCAGGCTCTAGTAGACCCTGTAAATTCAACTATCCAAAATGTAAACTCAGCTACATTTCAGTCTTTAACTATTTTAGCTAATAATACTATTGCATCATTTACAAGTAATGGTATTACGATGGAACAAGACGTTGAGATGACTGCAAAAACGACAATTGCAGGTCAACTAGTCAAATCAGGTATAGATGGTTCTGATACTAATCCATCTGGAGCATCTGGTGTTACTTCAGCCAACTTAACAGAGAGTACTTATCTAATTGATACTGATTTTACTCTACCAGAAGGTAATTCAGATGGCCAAGAGGTTACTTTTATAAATGTAGGTAGTAGTAGTGTAGAAGTGGTTAGTACATACCTAAGCGTTAATTCTCTATTTTTAGATAATAAAAATTCAACCGTTACATTAAGATATATTGGCTCAAACTGGTATGTGATCAGTTCTTATGCTGCAACAATATCTTAATTAATAAAATAAAACAAATTAAATGGCAACTCCATTAGTTAGAATACCACAGCCAAGAGGTGGAACGATGTACGCTTTTGCATCTGCAGCTAGAGACATGACTAGGGCTTTTAATAATCCTGACTTGAATTTTGAGTTTAGTCGATATGCTCTGTTGGATCTACCTGATTTTACGGATTCAACAAACGGCTCAAACACGATTGACTTTGAAAGTAGTCTAATTAATGAGTCCGGTAGTCAGTATCAAGCTGGCCAACCAAATATTGACTTTGCTCAAACCTTTCAGAATTATGCATTAAATGCTGAAGAGTTACTACTTAAAGACGATGACTATGATCCTATTATACTGCAGTCTGATGCTGAAAAGATATTCTTTAAATGGTTAAGTGCACTGGGTGCTGTTAGATTTAGATCTGCAGACTCAAATGAAGCTACAATTGGTGCTCTTACAGAAGAAAATAACTCGATACAATCGGGCTCAGTTTATGAACGTGTAGTTAAATACATTGGTACTATTGATGCTGAAAATGATATTTCATACGAAGGTAATACATACCATGAGGTCTATGTAAATGTACCTACTTCAGTTGGCACTACACCAACAGTTCTCTTTCAGCCTAAAGAATATAATACAACATCAACTAAGCTATTTGCTGATAATACTATAGAAGGTAGATCAGGTCAAAATCACCCAGATCCTAATCTTAATACATTCTCTGTTGTAGACGAGCATGATAATACGTCTGGTGGTTATTATAATATTGATCCCAATAATAGCGATAGTCTCCAAATTGTATTTGACGATAGTATTTACGCGCAGATTGCTAATGATCCGGCTATAGACAATATTTTAGATTTTTCAAAAACAGGAAGCCAGTTTACATTTAACGCCGTTCTAGTCTATTATGATCTTGCAAGCGATTCTGTACCTTCTAATAGGGCAACTAACCTTTACGGAATACTAATTTTAGATGAGATTAAATCTACGGGTGGAGCTGGCTCTAAAATTAACGAGCAATTTAAGTTTAAACCAAATGAAGTTACAGGTCTTAACGGTAATGCGTATTCTTTAAAACTCAATCTCAAGTTTAACTCATCTTTAGATAATGTTGGTGTAGAGACATCTGTGAATGATTTTACAACATTCTCAATGGATCTTTTTATGGATACTACAACAGCATTAGAGAATGCAACTGAAGTATTGATTGATGCTAATAAAAGATATACTCAATTAGCAGATAGGCTTAATAATATAGAAAATATTGCCATTGGTGATGTTGATAGTGAAGAATTAGAAGCTAGAGTCGATGATTTAGAAAAACAGTTTCAAGCAACATCTACTCAATTATCAGAATCCGATTCTTTATTAAAGCTTATCACAAAAGCTAATGACCGTATTAACTCAATAATTGATGGTACTATTCCAACTGAAGTACAATATAATACTGACGTTATATTTTCAGGACCTGGTATAAATATAGATAAAAGTAATCCAGATAGAATTAAAGTAGCTAATGCAGTTCAGGGTTATTCTAATTCAAAAGCTTTTAAATGGGACGAGTCTTCAGCTCTAATTGAAATTGATAGCGCTAGTCCATTTAATATTGGTGCCGGCGGCCAGGGTGCTCAGGGTTTTGGCATATATGCTAAATTACTAAACTACACTAATAGAATTAGTCTACAAAATACTGTTGTTGGTAATGCTAATGATAAATTAGAGATATATATTGATGATGGTTCAATTGGATGGAAGGCCGGTCAAGTTCTTAAAATATCATTTAGTGAAATTGATATGGATGTGCATCCAATTGTTATATGGACAGATAAGTCATCTGAATTTAGAAAAAGTATAGCTAAAATAGAACCAATTAATTTAATAAGTAAAAGACCATATATTGAGATAGTTTGCATAGACCCTATAAACTATGTTTTTGAAGTAGATATATTAAGATAAGATGAACACAAATAACTCAATTTCAAGTACAGTTAAAAAGCTTCTCGAGATAAATACAAACTCGTTGAAGACATTTGAACGTATAAACCAAGCAATTACAACAGAAGAAGAAAATGTACCTCTTGAGATCTTAAACGATGATGGCGAAACAACGACCGTATATGTACCTTCTTTTGGTTATATGAAGCGTGAACTTGAACGTTTAGATAAAAATCTTAAGGCATTAAGCGGTGTTGGTGAAGGTACTACTAGAATTAGACTTTCAGATGGTTCTTTTCAAAATGTGATAACTTCTAAACTTAAGAGTCCGGCTGATAGAATAAAATCTATTATCAAGCCATCGGAGTTTAATATCAAGTCTAACTATTTCTTTGAGGACTTTATGAATCCTCTACTAACGGCGTCTTTCGATCTAACTAATCAAATACCAAAAGGTACTGAAAGGGTATTAGTAAAAAGAATTATCTTTGATAATACTAATCAAACATCTGTTGATTACTTTGTGGATAATTTCTTAGACCAAGAAGATATTGACTATACAACTGCGATACAAGGTATTAATAACAATAATATATCACATCAAATCGATGAAGATGATAGAGAAATACCATATCAGAATATGCAGTATTTCGGAACATTTGACGTTTTATCAATTAATGATTCTAAAAAAGAGGTTACAGTTAATGGGCAAACTAAGAGAAAGTCAGTTAAAAGATATAGACTAGATAAACTCACATACAGTGATGCTAATAAAGATATTAACGACACTGAAGTTTTAAATGAAGGTGATGAATTTGTAATAAACACTGGTAATAATAGCACGAGATATATTATTACTAGAGTAGACGGCTCAACCAAAGAAATTGAGGCAAAGCTCGTAGAAGGCTTTGAAGCTATTAGAATTGGCGCGGATGCGATAAAGATATACAAAAATACAAATACTAATCTTAAAGTTGATATTAACTTAGGTTTTAACGAAAGGCTATTAGTCTTCTTTAAAGCTATTGACCCAGACTCGAAGATGTTGGCTGAAGAATGGTCTCCTGGTGTTGGATTCTTTAGCAACGACCTAATTAGAACTAACGAGGATGGCTCTAATGTTACACTATCAGACTATTATAGAGAGCAGGTTGCTGATTTTGGTAAATTTATTAAAGCCTTAAAGGAAGATTCAATACCACCAGCAACTGAAGGAATAACACCAGATGCGCCTACTTTAGATGCTAATAATTTTAAAGTTATACAGGTCAATAGACACTTAACCGATAATGATGCCGCCAATAAAATTAAAGAACTTAATAATGATAAGGTTTCAGTAGAAGAGGCTATTAAAAAGCTAGATGATACCATTGTTAATAAGAGGGCTGAAATTGCTACTAAAAAGTATACATCTACTGTTGAATTTGATAAAGATAAAAATCAACTAAGTTCTTTAATTGAGGAGAGAGCAGCAGAAACTAAACTCTATGGCTCTATTGTAAACCAGATTCAAAATCTTTCAACAGATACTAATGTGGGTAATATTACACCGAAGTATCGTGTAAGAGGTTTCTGGAAAGTACCCGAGCCTAAGCAAGTTGCATCTACTGAGAATCAAGATGTTATACAATTTATAGTACAATATAGATATCTTTCTACAACTGGTAAATCACCCGAGGTCTCTCAGATTTCATTTAGAGAAGACGAACGAGAGAAAACAGCAGTCTTTTCAAACTGGAATGAATATAAAACACCAGCTAGAGAAAGGGCTAAAGACCCTGTAACTGGTAAATTTGTATGGCAAGATTCTGTTATTGAAGATGGTCAAAGAGTTAATTTTAATCAGCTTGATATTCCAATACAACAGGGTGAAGTATTAGAGTTTAGAATTAAATCAGTTTCTGAGGCAGGTTATCCAGCAAATCCTATCATGTCTGATTTTTCAGAGCCTATTAGAATCGAATTTCCTGATGCTGAAGTTGATACCACAGATTTACAGAATATTATTGAGGAAAATATAACCGAACTTGCTAGAGTAGGTTTAAATGAAGAGCTAAACTCAGCAGGTGTATTTACACACGTAAACGAGTCTTTTACGTCTAATGAAAACTATTATGCACATAAGGCCGATAGTATTGCTTCTGGTTTCTTATCTGCTGAACAAAAGCCAATCTCTGTTTTTGATAAGATAGTAGAGTTAGAAAGAAAAATAGAAAGTTTACAACAAGATATAGAAAATGCCAAGGGTGAACTGTTTGTAAAACTCGTTGCAGAAGATGGAACCGTAACTGTAATTAATAATAATACCACAAATAAAGTATTTGCTGGATATTATACAGACGAAGTGGCAGAGCTTTCAATTAAAAAAGGCCATATTGTAACTAAAACATTTAAGCTGCTTCTTGAAAATACTAAAGCGACTGAACTTGAGTTAATATCTAGAATTTCTGGTAATAGAGATTTACCAGCATATAGATCTAGTGTTAATGGCTCAGATATATCCAATAACGGATTTGGTACAATAATAAATGATCAAGGTACTAATGACGTTGATTCTAAAATTATATCAGATAATTATTATACTACAAAAGGTAAATATGATTTAGTACCAATACAATATCAAAACCTATCAGCAAATGATCTGTTAGAATACGATAGCGTTCAGCCGGCTCCATATCAATCTGCTCAAAGAAGAAGCCAATTTATTTATAGCAGGTATATGGATGTTGCTAACGTAGATGCACTGTACGCAACTAGTGCTATTTCAAATCAAAATGTGTCTAATACTGATATTACTAGTTATGAACACGTCTTATCTTATGGTGATTTTGAGCAAAATAATGCTACATTAAAAGATGCAGACGGGGATGCTAATTCATCTAATTTTGTTTGGGCAGGTTCTTTTGGAAGATTTATTTCTTCTGAAAATAATGGAGCTGCTATTGATTTTCAATCGTTTGGTGGTTTTAATCCAGATGCTATTGACTGTACATCAATCAATAATATAACAACAGAAGATTACAACGATGGTATATTCTTACATAAAGACCATCCAGATATTGAGACATTCTTTAATACAACATATCCACAAAGTGCAGACGATCCTAACGATGTAGAAGATGAAGATCAAGAATTGGCATTACAAGCTATAGTAGATAGCGGTATATACACAATGCCAATTACTGCCACGTTAGACAATGGAGCTAGTACCATTAGTACTGGTTTAAATAACTTTGCCACTAAACAACTTGCATTTAGAAATACCAATAATATGATAAGTGCTGATCAAAGAACTTTTAAAATGTCATTTGACACTAATGATCAGTATTTATTAGGTGGCAATTCATGTGGATCTTTTCTTTTCTTATCACCTATTAATTTAAGCAGCATATCAATTGATGGCGATAATGATTTATCAAGTAAAAAAATAAATATAGGTGACAATAATTCTATATCAATTGATGTAATATTTCAATATAGAATGACCGATTATGCTGGTAACGATCCTGAAACCGATATTGGTAATATTGGTGGCTTAAAGGGCACAACAAGTAATAGCTTAACTTATTCAAAAAAGATAGGCTTAGATATATTTGATAAATATGATAATCAATTTTCATTTGATTTAGAAATATTCTCTAGATATACACCAAAAGGTAGTAATATTAATTCGATTAAAGCAGCACAGTTAACAGCTAATACTAATGTTGGTAACAGTGGATCATCTGTCAATGGCTCTATTTCACCTATTGGTTTTTAATCATAACCGATAATGTCATTACTCTAGTGAATCTGATATATAGCATATAGATATTCTATAAAAAGAAGATTTTTAAATGACAGAATTGGGACCTAATTTTAATGTAGAATCTAATGTTAAGTTAGATAATATCGCTAAACCTCTCTTAAGAACAAATCCTAAGTTAACAACAAATGTTAAACTAGTAGTTAATTCTAAAGACGAGATCTACCTTGAATCAATAAATGCAACAGATAGTTTAGCTTCATCTAAGTATAAGAAGTTTGCCGTTAATCCAAATGGTTCATATGCATATGATCTATCTAATTTTTATAGAGAGAATGATACGCCACTTGAGATAGCATTTGCTACTAAGAGAAAATATTCTGACCTTTCAGTTTTTTCAGAATATGAAAAACAAATAGAGGAAGATTATCAATATGGTACCACTTTAAACTATTCTAAATTACATAGAGAGTATTTTAGAATATTTGCTCCTATCCAGGTTGATTTAAACATGCCTAAAAAGTTTGTTATCTACAGGATAAATGATCCAAAGTATATTGATGATTATAAAAATACAGCACTGGATAATTTTACAAGAACTCAAAATATGTTAAGAAATTCAGAGATTGTTAAAGTCTTTGACTTAACTAAAGAAAGTAGCATTGGTAAATATTTAAGTAATCATATACAGGATCAAGCTTTTCCTAAAGTACCAATAACATTTTCTTTCGAAGAAAACGAAAGATCAAGTTTTAATGGAATTGATTTAATTAAAGGTGGTTTTACTAGTAAAGGTGAATACTTATACAATGACTTTGTTTTAAAGGATAAACCTATGATTTCTGCTAATCATTTTATCACAGGTGGTTTTAAAAGAAATGCACTAGCGGCAGCTAATATAATTAACATGGAGTTCCTATTTGATGATCCTAAAAGTAATATTTATTCTGTAAATAGATATATAGGTCTTTATGTTGATGATATTCCAACGGGTACTGGTAAGATTTTTTCGGCAAATTCAGGTATAGTTAGATTTAAAAGTGTAAATTCATTTATGGATTCTAACCATGATTTTGCTGCTATACCGCCATATAGTATGCTTGAAAAAATGCCAGTATTAGCATATGGTAAAACCGACAATAATTATTATCAAATAGACAAATCAAAAAGTTATGACAATTCAAAATATGAGTTAAATATTGTTGACTCAAAAAATGAAGTTAAAAAGCAGGGAAACCAGGATAAATTTTCATATAAGGGCAATTCAATAGATGTAAAAAGAAATGAAAATGTGGGTTTTGATTTTATTAACATTAAAATTAAAAAAACACCTGGCTTAAACGATAATATTGCCTTAATTAAAATAAAAAAAGAATCACATAAGTTTAATTTTATTAAATTTGTAGAGAATGCAGATGTTACAATAACAGACTCTGAAAGTAATTCAATTACTTTTAATACTGGTTCTAATATTAGCAATGCACTGTCAGATCTTAAAAATAAGTTTAATAGTAATACTATAAAAGACGTCTATAACCTTGAGACTGATATCGATGCTAAAAGTTTTATTTTTACAGAAAAAAACACTAGCTTAAAGAAGCTAGCACCAGTTATAGCACAGTCTAACGGCTGTGTTATACATTCTAATGAAATTTATTCTAGTGTTGATTTAAATAATAGTAGGTATTATGCAGCAAGTACCAATGAATCCGATGTTAACTATTTACCCAAAGGAACCTTTAAAGATAATATGTTTTCTGCTGCTGGAAATACAACTGATATTGCAATCGCTCTAACTAAACTAATTAATTCGAGTGATTTATTCAATGCTACTAATATTGAAAACGAGATATACATTAATATAAAAATACCAGGCTATAAAATATTACAACATGCTCTACTTAATTTTAGAGATAACAATATTGATTTTATAGAATTTGAAGAAGGTAACTTAGATCAAGAAAACGCACTTGGTTTAAGTAGTAGTGTTACTGGTAGTTCAGGTAATTGGGATGCTTATTTATTTAAGGGTGGTCATTTAAGTAATAAAAGTATTTTTGTAAATAAAGAAACGGCCCCTGTTGTTGAAATAGGTGATTATTTACCTACAGTTTATAAAAATAGATATAATGAGATAGTTGACATTGTAGAAAACATAGATGATATAGAAGGTGATTTTTTAAAGATAATATTGAAAGAAGAAAATAACCTGGATTCGGGCGATATAAGACTATTTACTGAGTCATTCTTAGAAATGGGCTTATTCTCAGCATATGACCTATACGATATGGATTTTGACTTCTATGATACTAGTAACTCTGATTTAAAAGAGTTAGAGTATGAAACAGTAGATTCTATTAACTATGAACCCTTTAATGATACAAAAGATATCTTAGAAAGCAATCCAGGATATGATGGTATTAAGCCAACTGATATTTTTTCAGAAGAATATGAAAAAACACCTAAAAAATATTTTACCAATTTACAACCTATTTTAAAAAATGAAACAGTTAAGGACAGGGATATTGAGTTTATCAAAAGTGAATATGATCGCTTAAAAGAGAATGAAGTAAAAGAGTTTGCTATTGGTTCTAGGGTAGTTCCTAATATTAATAAATGGGTTTTAAAGGATGGTAATACAGTTCGTGACGAACCATACCATTTAAATGCTAATAGTGTATTTGGTAGGACTAACTTTGCACCAGATTTAGAAGTAAATGATAGAAGTAAACTGGCTTTTACACATGAGTGGTTTTATATTGAAGAATTACCAGATTACTTAAGACACTGGCAGATTAATGATAGCTTTAACTATATTAACTTTATTAAAGGCTATGATATAAATAAATCTGATTTTAAAAGAGTGGATTTAGATTATTTTGACATGTTTATGATCAGTGATGGACATGAAATTGAATATTATTCAGAAGAGCCACTTTCTAACGATAAAAATCTATTTGATAGTAATACCTTTATTAAGTCTAACATAAAAAAGAAATACACTCTAATTGATAATGGTTCAGTAGAGTCTTTTCCGTATACTATATTTAAAGGTTTAAAAGTTATTTTCAAAGAGAGAAGTGAGTTTTCTAATACTGTAGCGTCCGAGTTTGTTAAGAGTACAAAATTCAATGGTCATAGATTTAGTACCATAGTCAAGGTTAATACAGATGCAGGTAATAATAATATTGACTATGAAGTAATACACAATAAAAAGTTTAAATTCGTAATATTCTTTATTACGCTTAATATAACAGAACCTTGGACTGAAACTTTAAATAGAAAACTATTCTACGAGCTTAAACATAGGCTAGATTACAATGGCGACTCTGGAGAATATCAATACTCTGATGTTTCTTTATCAGGTGCATTAGACTTAAATTCAGTTGATTTTAATAAAAGGGGTCCATACAGAGTTAATGGTATTACTGCAGCCGATGGTAGTAAGCCTAATTTCAAAATAGAAATAGCAAAAAGAGAGGGTAATTTTAGTAATGTAATAATAGATCTAGGTACTCTAGGTAAGTATAAAATTGAAGTCATTTCAGTAGAATCATCTAATGAAATATTCATTGCCGGTAAACCTACTAATATAAATAACCCAGATATTAAATTAGATACAATAGGATTAAATACATCTGACTTAAGATCTGCTGATTATAAATGTGAAGAAGGGGGTTTTAATATTCACGAAAATATTTTAAATGAGCTTAGTGCTGGAAATATTGCCAAAATACTTTCTAATAATGATGATCAAGTTAAATACACTACAGTAAATCATAATGGTGATATTTTAGACAAAAGGTTTGTGATTAATTTTGATGACGGTAAAGAAATTATTAAGAAGGTAGATCTTACAATTAAAGAAGATGATGATAAGCCTAAAAATTATACACTTTTAGATACAAGTACAGTGTCTAAGTTAACTGGTGATTTTATTGATAATTATGATAATAATAAAAAAGTAATTGGATATAATATTGTCCCAACTTCTGAATATTTTGAGTTTATGGTTAGACACTCCGGTAATTATACCATTGACCTTGAGCCTGTCGTAACATTTACGGATATTTATACTCAATATAAGGTTAATAGAGAATATGAAACAACACCAAATCCATTTAAAGAAGAATTGTACAAACACCCTCTTTCTGACAATAAAGAGCGTGATATAGCTAAATCATACTATAATAAATTTAATCGATGTGGTGTTGCTTTTAATGTAGGTTTTATTAAAGATGCTAATACTCTATCTTCTAATGATTTACCAGTTAGTGGTAAACATGATCGTGAATGGTCTTTAATTAAAAACCATTATTACCATAAAGTAAATGAAATAAATCCTAATGGTGTAATTAAGCTAAGCGAAAGCGGTGAGTTTTTACCACTATATCCTCTAATTAACGAAGTTGCAATTGATAAGAAAGATATTAATGTTTTTAGATCTTCTTGGGAATCTGATTACTACACTAGGTCATTATCAGGCGGTGAAAGTATTTCAATCCCGGGTACATTTGATACTGCAGAAGAGAAATCATATCTAGGTTCTACTGTAATGAATATTAAGAACACATATGTTTTAACTCAATTTTCAACACAAAGAGTTGAAAGCCAAGAAGAATTAGATAGTATTTTAAGAAATAATAACAATGAAGCTAACGTTGTTTTATTTGAAGATAATGAGAATATAATAGCCGACTTTTATTTAAATGATGTAATATACCTTAAATTAAGTTCAGATGGTGCCTTAAAAACACTTACTAAATTTATTGATCCTAATTTATCAATCGGTGATAAAACTTCTTTAGATGATGATATGCGCAGTTATGTAGATCAAAACTTAACTCCAGCATTTACAGTTAAAGAAATAAATCTTTTTGTTACTAAGTTTAAAGGCGGCGTATCTAATATAATAAGCTCACCAGATGTTGGTTCAATAGAAGATGGTGGTTTTTCACGTGATCAATCATTTACATATAGTTTACATGGTGATACGCCGTTAAACTTTAGGTTGATATATAACAAAAGATTAGGCTATTCTTTTAATATTAAGCCTATGATAAAAATACAGTCTTGAGATGCCAATTAATATTAAAGATATACTGTTAAATGATAGTGATCTGATTAAAGTAGATAAAATTAACTACAACTTTGATCAGATTTTAACAAACGGTGGCGGGCCAGTAGGTATAAAGGGCCAAAAAGGTGAAACAGGCCCAACTGGTGCAACTGGTATTACAGGTGAAAAGGGTGATAAAGGTGATAAAGGT
>Ga0102930_1000083_pt1 | contig 28720 bp, 30 predicted proteins | sample SalPon1_B_H2O_MG_FD_84514 | JGI IMG/M metagenome (GOLD analysis project Ga0102930, IMG submission 84514) | Salt pond water microbial communities from South San Francisco under conditions of wetland restoration - Salt Pond MetaG R1_B_H2O_MG | ecosystem: Environmental > Aquatic > Non-marine Saline... | reverse complement strand
GGCCGCCATGGTGGCCAACCGCCCCGAGTGGTGTATCTCGCGGCAGCGCAACTGGGGTGTGCCGATTGCCCTTTTCATCGATCGTGAGACCGGCGAACCCCACCCGCAGACCGATGAGCTGATCGAGGCGGTGGCCCGGCGCATCGAGCAGGACGGGATCGATGCCTGGTTCGAACTCGACGCCGGCGAGTTACTTGGCGACGAGGCCGAGCGCTACGAGAAGGTCACCGATATCCTGGACGTCTGGTTCGATTCCGGCACGACCCATGCCACCGTCCTGCGCGGTCGGGACGACCTGCAGTGGCCGGCGGATCTGTACCTTGAGGGCAGCGACCAGTACCGGGGCTGGTTCCAGTCCTCGCTGCTCACCGGGATGATGATCGACGGCAAACCGCCTTATAAAAGTGTGCTCACCCACGGCTTCACGGTGGATGAACAGGGCCGCAAGATGTCGAAATCGCGCGGCAATGTCATCGCGCCCCAGTCGGTCATGAACGCGTTGGGGGCGGATATCCTGCGACTCTGGGTGGCATCATCGGATTACACCGGCGAGATTGCCGTCTCGGACGATATCCTCAAGCGCACCGCCGATGCCTACCGCCGACTGCGCAATACCGCGCGCTTTCTGCTTGCCAACCTGAATGGCTTCGAGCCCGGGGCGAATGCCGTGGCGCCGGCGGATATGCTGGCGCTGGATCGCTGGGTGATCGACCGTGCGCTGCAGCTGCAGGACGCCATCATCGCCGATGCCGAGCGCTTCGACTTTCATCAGCTCTACCAGCGCGTCCACCACTTCTGCGTGCTGGATCTGGGCGGGTTCTATCTGGATATCATCAAGGATCGTCAGTACACCACCGGGGCGGACAGCATCGCGCGGCGCTCGGCACAGACGGCCATGTGGCATATCGCCGAGGCGCTGGTGCGCTGGCTCATGCCGGTGCTCTCGTTCACCGCCGACGAGATCTGGGAGCACCTGCCCGGCGAGCATGCCGGCACGGTGCTCGAGGCCGAGTGGTATGACGGGCTTGTGGCGCTTGACGACCCGCTGATGGATCGGGCTTTCTGGGACGACGTTCTGACATTGCGCGATGCCGTGGCGAAGCGCATTGAGGCCATGCGTCAGGATCAGCAGCTTGGGGCAACGCTGGAGGCCGAGGTCGATCTGTACTGTCCCGAGCCGCTGGCCGCGCGCTGGCAGTCCCTGGGCGAGGAGCTGCGGTTTGTGCTGATCACCTCGGCGGCGCGGGTTCATGCCGCCGGCGAGGCCGATGCCCGGGCCGAGACGGCGCATCTGGCCGACGGAACGCGGTTTGCCTTCAGCGTGCAGGCCAGCACCCACGCCAAGTGCGAGCGTTGCTGGCACCGGCGCTCCGATGTGGGGCACGACCCGCAGCATCCGACGATCTGCTCGCGCTGCGTGGGCAACATCAGCGGCGACGCCGAGACGCGTCGGTTCGTGTGATGCGCAGCGGACTGCGCTTCGGGCTGTTGCTGGGTCTGGCGGTGCTGGTGCTGGATCAGGCCAGTAAGTGGCTGGCCTTCAACAGCCTCTCGCCCTATACGCCCGAAGCGCTGCTGCCGCTGGTCAATCTGACCCTCGCGTTCAATACCGGGGCGGCGTTCAGTTTTCTGGCCGATGCCGCCGGCTGGCAGCGCTGGCTGCTGATCGGTATTGCGGTTGCGGTCAGCCTCTACCTGCTGCACTGGTTGCGCGGCCTGGCCGGTGGGCGGCGTCTCGAGGCCGCCGGCTTGGGGCTGATCCTGGGCGGCGCAGTGGGCAATCTCATCGACCGTATCCGCCTGGGCGCGGTGGTCGACTTCATTGATATTCACTACGGGGGCTGGCACTGGCCGGCCTTCAACATTGCTGATACGGCGATTACGGTGGGGGTGGCCATCATCCTCGTGACGGCCTGGCTCGACGCGCGACGCGGTCGCTAACTGGCCGGCAGCCCACCGGACAGGCCATGGGAGACTCGCACAATGCAGGAAATCAGACTCGCCAATCCCCGCGGCTTCTGCGCGGGAGTGGATCGTGCCATCAGCATCGTCGAACAGGCCCTGGAGGCGTTCGGACGGCCCATTTACGTGCGCCACGAGGTGGTGCACAACCGCCTGGTGGTCGATGATCTGCGGGACAAGGGGGCGATCTTTGTCGAGGAGCTGGACGGTGTCCCCGCCGGCTCGACGCTGATCTTCTCGGCCCACGGCGTCTCGCAGGCCGTCCGCGACGAGGCGGTGGAGCGTGGCCTGCACGTCTTTGATGCCACCTGCCCGCTGGTCACCAAGGTCCACATGGAGGTGCGCAAGCATGCCCGCCAGGGCCGCGAGGTGGTGCTGATTGGTCATGACGGCCACCCCGAGGTGGAGGGCACCATCGGGCAGTACGTGGGCGAGCGTGCCGACGAGGGCGGGATCCATCTGGTCGAGACACCGGCGGATGCGCAGGCGCTGACGGTCAAAAACCCCGAGGATCTCGCCTTTGTCACCCAGACCACCCTGTCCATGGATGACACGGCGTCGGTCATCGAGGCCCTCCAGGCCCGCTTCCCGCGCATCGAGGCGCCGCGCAAGGATGACATCTGCTATGCCACGCAGAATCGCCAGGACGCCGTTCGTGAGCTGGCCGGCGAGGTGGACATGATGGTGATCGTGGGCTCGACCAACAGTTCCAACACCCGCCGCCTCACCGAGCTCTCCGAGCGGCTCGGGGTGCCGGCCTATCAGATCGACCGCGCCGTCGAGCTCGAGCGCGAATGGGTGGCCGACGCTGAGCGGATCGGCGTGACGGCGGGGGCATCCGCCCCGGAATCCCTGGTGCAGGCGGTGATCGATCAGCTGGTTGACTGGGGGGCGCAGCGCCCGGATACCAGCGGCAGCTACACCGAAGATGTGGTCTTTTCCATGCCACGGGATCTGGCCCGCGCGATTCCCAGGCGCGGTGAGATCAAGACCGTCGTCGAGTGATCAGCAGGCCGATGCAGCAGCGGGCTCGAGGCGGACCCGGCCGGCGGTATTGATGATCATCGAGCGCGCCGGACGGCGCGCTGGCGCTGCCCCGCGCTGACACAGCGACAGGGTGCCCATCTGCAGGCCGCCGTTGGGGCGGCGGGTGGATCCGTCGGCACGGTAGTGCAGAGCCGTGCCGATGCCGGCATTGACCGAGACCCGAATCGACGCGGGCAGGGCCGCGGCGCTGGCGAGTCGCGGTTCGCCGGACTGCCGGCGACCGTCACCATTGGTATCGACAAACGTCATCCAGCCGTTATGCCAGGCCGCGCTGGTGGCGGTAATCACCACGGTCTGCCCGCGTGCCACCGCCGCCTGACGGGCATGGCGGATGGCCCCGAGCAGTTGGTCGGTGGCGCTGTCGAGCCGGGCCCTGGCGGCCAGATCGGAAAACTCCGGGGCGCTCAGCATGGCAAGCACTGCCACCAGCGACAGGGTGATGAGCAATCCGGGCAGGGTATGGCCCCTGGCGGCGGGCGTGGAATCGCGCATGGAATCGGGACTGTGTGGCGCCGACGATCTTCCAATCTAGCGCATTGATCCGGCGCGTCGAGGACCGTCGGTCGGTGCCGGGCAGACTGGCAGCATGCGCTATTCCACCGGATTCACGCTGCTGGAGATGCTGGTCGCCCTTGCGATCGTCGCGGTCCTTGCCATGGTCGCTGTGCCGGCGTACCTCGAGCCCGTGGGTCGGGTCGAATCGACCCAGGCAGGGGCCTGTCTGCTTGAGCTGGCCGGTCAGCTCGACCGCCATCGGCTTGAGACGAGTGACTACGAGGGCTTTGCCGTGGCCGGATCGTCGGCGGCCTGTCGGTTGCGTCTGGCCGATCGCTACCGCTTCGAGGCGGGTGTGCCCGGCGAACCGGCCTGGAGTGGAGTCACCACCGATCCCGTGGCCTGGCAGCTACGGGTCCGGCCACTGGCGGCCGACGGGCGGATGGCGAATGCGCCGGGCTGTCGAGCGCTGGTGGTGCGGGACGATGGCCGCCGCGGGGTGATGGCGGACCTGAGTGGCGGCGTCGAGACCGCGGCCGAACGGGTTCGGCGCTGCTGGCGCTAGCCTTGTCTGTGGGGCGTGCCTCGTCTACCATGACGACCCGGTTGCCGGCGTAGCTCAGTTGGTAGAGCAACGCATTCGTAATGCGTAGGTCCGCGGTTCAAATCCGTGCGCCGGCACCAGTCCTCCCACCCCGCGCGGCGCTGTCAGCGACCCAGCCCAAAGACCAGCAGCAGGGCAAGGACCACCGCTGTCCACAGGGCCATGGAACCGGTCGGCCAGCTCTTCAGCGGCCAGCCGCTCAGCCGCAGGTGCGTCGCCCGGCGCTCGAGGGCCTGAAAGCGCGCCATGAACGCCTGCCGCGCGCCCGAGTCCAGGCCGCGAATCACCGCGCTCAGCCGCTCCAGCGCATGCCGGCCGGGGACGCGGTAGAACCAGTCCAGATCGAGACTGATCTTGTCCTTGCCGCCCAGCACGCCCACCAGCAGAAAGAATCCCAGCCCGGTGAACAGCAGCAGCTGCATTTCCTTGATCAGATGCCCGGCGGTATAGGCCTGATAGTCCACCGGATGGGGCAGGATGGAGTACAGCCACTCCGGCACGATGCCGATGACAAAACAGAGCAGCGCCGCGATGCTCATCGCGACGCGCATGTTCAACGGCGCCTCCGGCGGCCGCAGCCCCGAGTCCCGGCCCATGAAGGTGTACCACGGGAGCTTCAGGGTGGTGCTCATGAACGTGCCGACGCCGGCCAGCGTCATCAGCAAAAAGATCGCCCCGCGCCCCTGGACAGCGGCCGCCTCGATGATCATGGTCTTGCTGACAAAGCCGCTGAAAAGCGGGAAGGCCGAGATCGACAGTCCGCCGATCATGTAGAGCACAAAGGTCACGGGCATGGTGCGGTAGAGCCCGCCAAGCTCGGTGAGACGGCTGCGCCCGGTCATTTGCAGGACCGCGCCGGCCCCCATGAGCAGTAGCGCCTTGTAGAGGATATGGGTGAAGGCGTGAGCGGTGGTGCCGCTGATGGCCAGCGCGCTGCCCAGACCCACCCCGGCCACCATGTAACCGACCTGACTGATGATGTGATACGACAGCAGCCGACGGATGTCATTGACCAGAAACGCGTAGATCACTCCGTAGAGGGTCATGAACACCCCCAGCCACACCAGCAGCTCCGTGCCGGGAAAGCCCCGTGCCAGGACATAGACCGCCGTCTTGGTGGTGAAGGCACTGAGAAAGACCGTGCCGGTGACGGTGGCCTCCGGATAGGCATCCGGCAGCCAGGCATGCAGGGGTGGCGCGGCGGCGTTGATCAGGAAGGCCGCGAGGATCAGATAGAAAGCCGGTCCCCCGCCGTTCAGCGCCTCGAAGGCCAGACTGCCGGTGTTCAGCCAGTAGGCGATGATGCCGGCCAGTAGCAGCATGCCGCCCAGGGCATGGATGATGAGATAGCGAAAGCCGGCCTCGTAGGCGGCCTGCCGGCGGCGACGCCAGATCAGCCAGACCGAGGCGATCATCATGATCTCCCAGAACACGTACAGCGTGATCAGGTCGCCGGCAAACACCGCGCCCAGCCCCGATGCCGCATAGAAGGCCGCCGCGACGTGCTGGGCGCCGTCATCGACCTGCAGGGCGAAGACGTTGCCGATGAAGATGATCAGCGCAAAGACATAGGCGAACGCGAGACTCAGCTTGTCGACCCGCAGCGGCACCAGCTCCAGTCCGGCCAGCTCGAGGCGAAGGGTCAGGCCGGCAGGAAGGGCCGCGACCGAGATCAGTACGAGCAGCGGCAGGACGAGCTGCCAGATCTGACGCGAGCGTCCCTGCAGCACCGCGAGCGGCAGCGCACCGAGCATTAGCAGGAGCGCCGGATGCAGCCACTCACCCATGATCGGATGCCTCGTCATCGCGGGCGCTCTCGTCGTCGCCCGCGTAATAGTCCGCGCGCCGATAGACCAGGCCATAGCCAATGGCCTTGTACACACCGATCAGCAGCAGCGCCCCGACCAAGGCGAAGACCGCCGTGAACCCGGGGATGCCATCCCAGGGGAAACGGCTGTAGTGCGAGGGCTTGAGCGCATCGAGCAGTACCGACAGGCCCATGAGACCGATCATGGTCGCCCGCACCCATCGCCCGCGACGGACCAGGGCATCGATCAGGGCCGTGATCGCGGTCGTCATCTTCATACGCATGTCCTTGGGCTCATCACGGAATCCCCATGGCCAGCAGTCGATAGGCGGGATCGGCCAGGATGAACAGCACCAGGGTGCCCGCGGCGGTGATCAGCAGTGGCAGCAGACACAGGCCCGGCGCTTCGCGCACCCGGTAGCGTATCGGCTCGTCATCGGGCGGTGAGCGCAGGAATGCCCGCATCACCGGCGGCATCAGATAACCGATATTTAGCAGCGTACTCAGCACAAAGGCGCCGACCACCAGGTACTGCCCGGTGCTCCAGGCGCCGCTGACGAGATACCACTTGCTCCAGAAGCCCCCCGTGGGCGGCAGTCCGATCACGCACAACGCACCGATGAAAAACGCCAGCATGGTCAACGGCATGCGTCGAGCGAGCCCGTCCATCCCGGAGACCGTATTGATCCCGCTGGCTACATAGATGGCGCCGGCACAGAAAAACAGCGTGATCTTGCCAAAGCCGTGCATCAGCATGTGCAATCCGCCGCCGATGGCCGCGAGCTCGGTGGCCAGCAGGGCCCCGGTGACGATGTAGGCCAGCTGGCTGACCGTCGAGTAGGCCAGCCGCGCCTTGAGATTGTCCTGCCGAAGCGCCACGAGCGACGCCGCCAGCATGGTGAATACGGCAATGGACAGCATCAACGGCTGGGTCAGCAGCGACTGCGTGTACTCCAGGCCAAAGATGTAGAGCACGACGGTGAGAACGCTGAACACGCCCGCCTTGACCACCGCCACGGCATGCAGCAGGGCGGACACCGGCGTGGGCGCCACCATCGCCGCCGGCAGCCAGCGGTGGAAGGGCATGATCGCCGCCTTGCCGATGCCGTAGAGCAGCACCACCAGCAGCAGCGCGCCGGCAACCGGCGATACCGACTCGTCAAGGATGCCCCCGGCGCTGAAGCTGAGCGTTCCGGCGCTGGCGCCAATCCAGATGATTGCCGGCAGCATCAGCCCGACACTCGTCACCAGCAGCAGCGCCAGATAGGTGCGCGCGCCCTGACGGGCCTTGTCGGTGCCGGTATGGGCAACCAGCGGGTAGGTGGAAATGGACAGCACTTCGTAGAACAGATAGAGCGTGAGCAGGTTCTCGGCAAACGCGATGCCCATGGTCGCGCCCAGCGCGATCGCGTAGCAGGCCATGAATCGGGTGAGATGGTGGTAGCCGCCGGCGCGCAGATAGCCGATGGCATAGGGCGTGGCGACCAGGTAGAGCGTGGAGGCAAGCAGTGCAAAGATCAGCCCCAGGGGCTGTGCTGATAGCGTGATGCCGATACCGGGGATCCACTCCACCAGCGTCTGCTCCATGGCATCGCCGCCCCCCACCCGTCGGACCAGCACGCCGACCACGACCAGGAATAGTGGCACCGGCAGGGCAAAGCACAGCCCGTCCCGCAGCCGCGGCCGACTTGCCGCGAGACCGATGGCGACCGCGCCCAGCAGCGGGATCAACACCGCGACAAAAGGCGTCATGACCAGACTCCGCCGGCCAGGGCCTGCGCCGCCCGGGTGGCACCACCGACGGTCAGCCGGGTGTCAATCCCGAACCAGAAGTTGGCCGCCACCAGCACCCAGACCGGCAGCAGCAGCGACCAGTGCGCCTCCTGCACGGCGGGTGCATCCTCGGGGCGCGGCTGCATCCAGGCGATTTCGACCACCCGCGCAATGTAGATGAGCGCCATCAGCGAGGTGATGAGGATCAGCCCGACAAGCCAGAGCTGATCGGCGGCCACCGCCGCGCTCAGCAGATACCACTTGCTGATGAACCCCGCCGTTGGCGGCAGCCCCACCAGGCTGACACCGGCAAGCGCGAATGCGGTCAGGGTCCAGGGCATCTGTCGGCCGATGCCCCGCAGGTCGTTCATGCCCAGCCCGCCGCAGCGATAGGCGACAAGCCCGGCGCTGGCGAACAGGGCGGCTTTCATCAGCCCGTGGTTGAACAGGTGCAGAAACGCCGCGCTCAGCCCGGCAAGCGTGGTCAGGCTGACGCCAAGGACCATATAGCCCACCTGGGCCACCGACGAGTAGGCGAGCATGCGTTTGAGATTGCTCTGCATGATCGCCAGCCACGAGCCGGCGAACATGCTGCCGATGGCAAGCGCCATCAGCCCCGCCGCAAGGGGCAGGGCGGCAAAGCTGTAGGCGGCGCCAAAGACATCAAAGATGAATCGCAGCATCACGTAGAGCGCCACCTTGGTGGCGGTGGCGGCGATCAGGGCGCTGATTAGTGATGGCGCATAGGTGTATGCATTGGGCAGCCAGTGATGCAGCGGGAACAGCGCGAGCTTGATCGTAAGCCCCACGACGACAAAGCCCAGTCCCACCTGCAGCGCCCGTGACCCCTCCGCCATCGGCAAGCGCCCGGCGATGTCCATCATGTTGAGTGAGCCGGTGAGGATATAGAGCACCGCGATGCCGATGAGCAGGAAGGTGGCGCCAACGGTGCCCATGATCAGATAGCGGAAGGCGGCAATCAGGGCACGACGATCGCGGCCGTGGGCGATCAGCCCGTAGGTCGCCAGCGACGAGATCTCGAGGAACACGAACACATTGAATACGTCCCCGGTCAGGGTGATACCGAGCAGGCCCGCCAGGGCGATGAGCACAAGCGCATAGAAGCTGCCCTGGCGCTCGGGGACCTCGTCGTCCACCAGCGGCTTGCCCCAGGGCAGGAGAATCGCCGAGACGCCGGTGATGAGCAGCGCGACGAACGCATTGGCGGCGTCCACACGATATTCGATGCCCACCGGTGGGGCCCAGTCGCCGAAGGCGTAGCTCAGTGTGCCGCCCCCGAACACGGCCGCGAACACCATGGCGGCGAGGATGAACGCGGTGGTCATGGCGAGGGTCGCCAGCACCCAGGGCAGACCGCGACCGGGCAGCAGCGCGCAGACCGGCCCCGCGATCAGCGGGATGAGGACGATAAAGGGCATCAGCTCGGTGATCGAGCTCATACGCGATCGTCCTCCTCGGCGGCGTCAATGGCGTCGTCGTCGATGCTGCCGTAGGCCTCGCGGATGCGCACGGTCAGCGCCAGCGCCACTGCGGTGGTGGCGATGCCGACCACGATGGCGGTCAGGATCAGCACGTGGGGCAGGGGGTTGGAGTAGCGCTCCACACCTTCGCGCAGCACCGGGGTTGCGCCCCCGATCACCTTGCCCGCAGAGATGAAAAGGATGAACACGGAGGTCTGGAAGATGCCCAGTCCGATGACCTTCTTGATCATGTTGCCGCGCACGATCATGCAGTAGTAGCCGATCATCATCAGCACGATGACCGCCCAGTAGTTGATGAAGCTGAGCAGCGTCATTCCCGGTCCACCTGCACGTCATCCGCCGCATCGGGATCAAGACCCGCCGCGAGCGTATCGGCCCGCCGCCGCGCGAACAGCAGAAAGATCAGCATGACCACCGCGGCCACGGTGACACCGACGCCGAACTCGACAAGGATGATCCCGGCCTGCTGTGCCGCCTTGGGCGCGTCGAGCAGCGGGTAGAAGTCGAGAAAGCGCCCGCCCAGGACCACGCCGAGCAGCCCGATCAGCGCGTAGAGCAGGACGCCCAGCGAAGCAAGCGCGTAGATCACCCGCTGCGGGATGACGCGCAGGCCGGTATCCAGCCCGTAGATGAACACAAACAGAATCCACGCCGAGGCGAACAGCACGCCCGCCTGAAAGCCGCCGCCGGGGGAGTATTCACCGTGGAACTGAACGTACAGGCCGAACAGCATCACCAGCGGGATCAGAAAGCGGGCGACAACGACCAGGATGGCATTGTTTCTCATCGCTCATCCTCCCGGTCGCGGCGTTGCCGGGGCGGCGGCGAGAGCAGCGCGTACACCACGATGCCCGCGGTGAGGATGACCACCGCTTCGCCCATGGTGTCGATCGAGCGATAGCTGGCAAGCACCGCGGCGACCAGGTTGGGGATGCCGATGTCCGCATAGGTCTGGTCGATGAAATAGGACCCCAGATGCTGATGGACCGGGTTGCCGGGCTGGCCAAACGCGGGCAGGTCGAAGGAGGCATACACCAGCGCCGCGCCGGTCAACGTGACAATCACCAGCGCCGGCAGGCTGTGGCCGGCTCGACGGTGCTCGTAGCGGGGGACCAGCGCGAGCACCGCCAGGATCAGCACGGTACTGATCCCCGCCCCCACCGCCGCCTCGGTAAGCGCCACATCACCGGCGTCGAGGGTGGCGAAAAGCCCCGCGATGGTCAGTGAGTAGATGGCGAACAGCATGGTCGCCTTGAGCAGATCCCGGGTGACCACCACGGTGACCGCGACCACGATGAGCAGCACCAGCAGGGCAATGTCGATCAGGTGTTCGATGATGGCGCTCCCGAGCGGCGGTGTCCGTCTTTGGTCACCGGCTTGATGCCGGCCGCCATGGCCGCCCGTGCCGTCGCATGCGACGCCGTGGGCGTGGTGAACAGCAAAAACAGCAGGATCAGCAGCAGCTTGAAACTCAGCAGGTGCCAGCCGGACAGCAGCACCAGCCCGCCCACGATCAGCAGCGGTGCGATGGTGTCCGTCACGCCGCCGGCGTGCAGCCGGGTGTAGACATCCGGAAAGCGCACCACGCCAATGCCACCAATCACCGCAAAGGCGCCGCCGGTCAGCAGCATTGCCGCCGAGATGATGCCGATGAGTGTCTCAATCATCGGCAGGCTCGCGGCTTGCGGCCAGATCGCGCTGGCGCACCAGCTTGAGCACGGCGATCACGGCAAGAAAGTTGATCAGCGCGTAGACCAGGGCCACATCGACCAGATCATTGTTGCCCGAAAAATAGGCGATGAGCGCGATCAGCAGCACCGTCTTGGTCCCAAAGACATTGACCCCGACGATGGTGTCGAACACCGATGGGCCACGAATCGCCCGCCACAGCGCAAGCGCCATGGTGGTGAAGATCGCCAGAATGGTCGCCAGCAGGACGCTCGCCATTACCCCTTGCCCTCCAGCCACTGCACGCGCTCACCCATGGCGTCGGTCTCGAGCCCGGCCACGGCATCGGCGAGCAGCGCATGGACCTGGGCGCGATCGCCATCGCTGGCAAGCCAGGTCGTCACGGTCCCCGGGGTCAGGGTGATGGAGTTGGCGTAGGTCACGCGCCCGACATTGCTGTGCTGGCGCACCGGCACGTCAATAACGCTCGGCTCGATGCGGCGGGGATCAAGCACGGCCCGCGCCACGGCGATGTTCGAGACGATCACCTGCCCGACCAGCCAGGTCCAGTAAACCAGCAGCCGCCACGACAGAGTGGCCGGATCGTGCTCGGCGCCCAGCACTTCCATGCGCTCGGTCAGCCAAACCACCAGCGCCACCGACGCAAGGCCGAGCGCAAACAGCAGCGGCTTATAGACACCGGACAGGCCCAGCCAGAGTAGGGACAGCACGACCGCCAGCGAGAGGTAGTAACGCATGGCGTGGAATGTATCAATGTCACCCCTTGGCTGCCAGCGGGTCCGGGCGATCCTTCGCTGTCACAGAGTCGCAACCTGAATGTCTTTATACTGTCGCCGAACGACGGGTGGGGGGATCAGTCTTGGCGAGTATTTTACTGGTAGAGGATGAATCGGCCATTCGCGAGACGGTGGCGATAGCCCTCGAGCGAGCGGGCTATCGCGTGCGTCACGCCGAGTCGGCTGAGGACGGCGAAGCGGCGATCCGGCTGTCCCAGCCTGATCTGCTACTGCTGGACTGGATGCTGCCGGGCCGCAGCGGCATCGATTTTGCCCGCCGGCTCAAACAGGACCGCGCCACGCGGGACATCCCCATCATCCTGCTCACCGCCCGCGGCGAGGAGGCCGACCGCATTCGCGGGCTGGATGCGGGGGCCGATGACTACGTCCCCAAGCCGTTTTCGCCGCGGGAGTTGGTGGCCCGGGTGAATGCCGTGCTGCGGCGGGTTCAGCCCACTGCCACCGAAGCCCCGGTGGAGGCACGGGATCTGCGGCTCGATCCGGTCAGTCATCGCGTGACCGGCACCGGCCAGGCGCTGGAGATGGGGCCGACGGAATTCCGGTTGCTGCATTTTTTCATGACTCACCCGGACCGCGTGTTCAACCGCGCCCAGCTTCTCGATAATGTCTGGGGGACCAATGTCTATGTCGAGGAGCGTACCGTTGATGTCCATGTCCGCCGCCTGCGAAAGGCGCTCGAGCCCTCGGGGCATCACGACCTGCTGCAGACGGTCCGCGGCGCCGGTTACCGCTTTTCCGCCGACTGAGCGGATCCGCCCATGTTGATGAGCAATCCCTGGCCGGCCGTGGTGTTCCGCACCGTGGCCGGCGGTGCGTTTCTGACCGTCTTCGGGCTGGCCACCGGCGTCCCCTGGCTGGTGCTGCTGGCCGGCACGGCGCTGCTGATCCATGAGCTGGTGCAGGTCTACCGGCTGGAGCGCTGGCTGCGGGCCTCGCGGCGCCGGCACCCGCCCCGCGGTCGCGGTCTGTGGGGACATGTACTGGATGGTCTTGATCGTCAGCAGAACCGGCAGCGCGGGCGCCGGCTTCGGCTGGTAAGCCTGCTGCGCCGGTTTCGGGAGGGCGCCAATGCCATGCCCGACGGGACCATCGTGCTGTCCGTGGCGGGTGAAATGCAGTGGTGGAACCGTCTGGCCTCGCGCTATCTCGGTCTTCAGTGGCCCATGGACCGGGGTCAGCGCATCGCCAATTTGATCCGCCATCCGGACTTTGCGGCCTATCTGGCCGCCGGCGACTGGACGGCTGCGGTCAAGATCCCCTCGCCCCACGATCCGCGTCGCACCCTCGAGATCCGCATGGTGCCCTATGGCGACGATCGGCAGATGCTGCTGGCGCGTGACGTCTCGGAACTGCATCGGCTCGAGACCATGCGCCGGGATTTTGTCGGTAATGTCAGTCACGAGCTGCGCACACCGCTGACGGTGTTGCGGGGCATGTCCGAGCAACTCGCCGAAATGGACGCCCCCGAGCCCGATGAGCTGCAGCGACCACTGGCACTGATGGACCAGCAGATCGGGCGCATGACCCGGCTGGTGGATGATCTGCTGCTGCTCTCGCGACTCGAGACCGAGCGACCGGTGGCGGCGCGCGGGATGCTGGACATGCCGCGCATCGTATCCGAGGCGGTGGAGGAGGCCCGGGCGCTTGGCAACGGGCAACAGGGGGTCAGCGAATCGGTGGATGCCTCGCTGCGCATCGAGGGTGACGAGGACGAGATTCGCAGCGCCCTGTCCAACCTGCTCTCCAATGCGGTCAAGTACACACCGGCCGACGGGCGGATCGATGTGCGCTGGTTTGCCGCCGAGGGGACGGCCTGCCTGAGTGTGGCGGATACCGGACGAGGCATCCCGGCCCATCACATTCCACGCCTGACCGAGCGTTTCTACCGCGTGGATGGCGGCCGGGCCGCCCGTGAAGGGGGCACGGGGCTGGGGCTTGCCATCGTCAAGCACGTGCTCTCGCGGCATGGCGGACGCCTGGAGGTGACCAGTGAAACGGGTGTGGGCAGTACCTTTACCGCGATTCTCCCGCCGGCCGTCCCGGATGTCGGCGATGCCCGCCGCGCGGATTCATGATCCTGTCATAAAGCGCGACTAATCTGCCCACAGTCCACAACCGAAGCATCAACGAGGAGCAACCTCATGCAGATCTGGAAAACCAGCGCGCTTGCCCTGGCGGCAACAGTCGGAGTAACCACCCTGGCCAGCGCCCAGGAGCGTGAACAGATCCGAATCGTAGGTTCGAGCACGGTCTATCCCTTCGCCAGCTATGTCGTCGAGGAGTTCGGTGCCACGACCAACTTCCCCACGCCGGTCATCGAGTCCACCGGTTCAGGTGGCGGCCTGCGGCTGTTCTGCGAAGGGGTCGGTACCGGCACGCCGGACATCACCAACGCCTCGCGGCGCATGAAGGTCAGTGAGTTCGATCGCTGTCAGGACAACGGGGTCACGGACATCACCGAGGTGCTGATCGGGGCCGACGGTATCGTGCTGGCGCAGAGTGCCGAGAATGAGCCGCTGGCCCTGACCCGCGAGCAGATCATGCTGGCGGTGGCCGCCGAGGTGCCGCAGGACGGCGAGCTTGTCGAAAACCCCTACGACAACTGGAATCAGATCGACGCCAGCCTGCCCGATCGCGAAATCGAAATCCTCGGCCCGCCGACCACATCGGGCACACGGGATGCGTTTGAGGAGCTGGTGCTCGAGGCTTCCGCCGAGGGGCTGGGCTATCCGGCCGAGTACACCGAGATCCGCGCCGACGGCGTCTATGTCGATTCGGGCGAGAACGACAACCTGATCGTTCAGCGCATCCAGCAGAACACCGACGCGCTGGGTGTCTTCGGCTACAGCTTCCTGGTGGAGAACCGCGATTCGCTGGATCCGGCGACGGTGGACGGTGTCGAGCCCACCACCGAGACCATCTCCGAGGAGGATTATCCGGTGGCGCGTAGCCTGTGGTTCTACATCAAGGAGGCCCATGAAGGTACGATCCCGGGTATCGACGAGTACGTCAGCCTGTTCATGGATCCGATCATGATCGGCGAGGACGGTCTGCTGGTCGAGGAGGGGCTAATTCCGCTGCCGGCGGAGCAGGCCGCGGAATGGCGCGAGCGGGTCGACAACCGGGTCAACCTGCAGCGTAGCGACCTTGAGGGCTGAACCGGCACCCGCCGCCCGGCGGCGGGACCGTTAGGCAGCGCACCAGGCCGCCTCCCGGTGACGGGGGGCGGCGTTTCTGCGCATGATTCGGGCACGTTGATTCACGGGGAAGAGTCTTGAGCATTGCGACAACCACGCTGCTGCTGATGGCGGCCATGGCCCTGCTGGGGCTGCTCGGATTCCGGTGGGGACGGGGCAAGGCGCTGGATGCCATGAACAACGGCATCAGCATGCACTCGCGGCCCCAGCAGTATGGCTGGTATCCGGTGATCTGGATGGGGCTGCCGGCCCTGGGCGTGGCGCTGGGGACGGCTCTGCTGAGCGTGACCGGTGTCATCGCGCCGGCCAACGAGCTGGTGCTCGTGGTCTCGGTGGCGGTGGGTGCCGGGGGGCTGGCCTTCGGGCTGCGTGCCATTCGCCCGGAGCTGCGCGCCCGCAATGCGCTGGATCGCACCATTCGCTGGCTGCTGCTGAGTGCAGCGCTCATTTCGATTTTCACGACCATCGCCATCGTCCTGTCGATTGTGTTCGAGGCGATGCGATTTTTCCGCGAGGTCAGCGTCTGGGAGTTCGTGACCGGGACGGTCTGGTCACCGGGCGATACCTTTCTCGAAGCGGCTGGCCGGGGCGATGAGGTTTCCGCGGGGAGCTCGTTTTTCGGCTCGGTGCCACTGTTTGCCGGCACGTTCATGGTCACCGGCATTGCCATGGCCACGGCCCTGCCCATTGGCCTGCTGTCGGCGATTTTCATGTCCGAGTACGCCACACCGAAACAGCGCGGCATCGCCAAGCCGGTGCTCGAGATCCTCGCCGGTATCCCGACGGTGGTGTACGGCTTTTTCGCGGCGATCACGGTGACTCCCATCATTGTCGACATCGCGGCGCTCTTCGGTCTGGATGCTTCCTACAGCAACATCCTCTCGCCGGGCATCGTCATGGGGATCATGATCATTCCTTTCATTTCGTCGCTCTCCGACGATGTCATCAACAGCATCCCGCAGAGCCTTCGCGAGGGGGCGTATGCGCTGGGGACGACGCACTCCGAGACGATCAAGAAGGTGATTCTGCCGGCCGCCCTGCCGGGGGTGATCTCGGCGTTCCTGCTGGGTGTCTCGCGGGCCCTCGGCGAGACCATGATCGTGGTGATGGCGGCCGGCGTGCGCCCCAACCTGACCTGGAACCCGCTCGAGGACATGACCACGGTGACCGTGAACATCGTCTACTCGCTGACCGGGGATCTCGCCTTCGACAGTCCGCAGACGCTGTCCGCGTTTGCCCTGGGGCTTGTGCTCTTTACCGTGACCCTCCTGCTGAACCTGGTCTCGACGTATCTCGTGCGCCGGTTCAAACAGAAATACGACTGAACGGGACGCCAGATCATGCAACGACGACTGACCGGCTCTGCCAACGATCCGCGCATCCTGGCGCGCTATCGCCGCGAAACCCGGTTCAAGGGCTACTCGATCGCCGCGCTGTTCGTGGCGTTCGGGATCATCCTGGCGTTTTTCACCGACATCATCAGCCAGGGTTACAGCGCGTTCTGGCGCACCGAGATCAACGTCACCCTGGATTATAACGAGCGCGCCGAGCGCATTGGCCGTTTCGCCGTCGCCGAGGATCTGCGCGGCATTGTCTCGCGGGGCGCCGTGCGCGGCATTCCGCTCGAGATCAGCAACAATCCCGAGCTGGCCGGCATCACGCGCGAGGCGTGGGTGCCGGTGGCCAGTCGGATCGATCAGTACTTCAAGGGCAACGAGGAACTGACCCCCGAGCTGGCGCGTCAGGTCGAGGCGTTGAAGGCCGAGGGACTGATTCGCAACACCTTCAACTGGGCCTTTTTTACCGAGGGTGACTCGAAGCTGCCCGAGCTGGCGGGGATTTTCTCCGCGGCGGTCGGCTCGATTATGGTGCTGGCGGTAACGCTGGTGTTTGCCTTTCCCATCGGGGTGATGTCGGCGATCTACCTCGAGGAATTTGCGCCGGACAACCGGCTGACCCAGATCATCGAGGTCAATATCAACAACCTGGCGGCCGTGCCCTCGATCATCTTTGGCCTGCTCGGCCTGGCGGTTTTCATCAACACCTTCGGCGTGCCTCGATCGTCGGCGCTGGTCGGCGGGCTCACCCTGGGGTTGATGACGCTGCCGATCATCATCATCAGCACCCGGGCGGCCCTGCGCTCGGTGCCCGATCCGATCCGGCTGGGTGCCTTCGCCATGGGCTGTTCGCGCTGGCAGGTGGTGCGTGACCACGTCCTGCCGCTATCGCTGCCAGGCATCCTCACCGGCACCATCATCGGGCTGGCGCAGGCCATGGGCGAGACGGCGCCGCTGATCATCGTCGGCATGATCGCCTACATCCCCGAGGCCCCCACCAGCATTCTGGATGCGGCTACGGTGCTCCCGGCCCAAGTCTTCACCTGGGCGGGCGAGCCCCGTCAGGCCTTCACCGAAAAGACCGGGGCCGGGATTATTGTGCTGCTGGCGATTCTGCTGACACTCAATGCCACTGCCGTGTTTCTGCGGCGCAAGTTCGAACGTCGCTGGTAGCGGCGGGTGAGGGATTCATGGAGACTGACACTAGAGACGGCCCAGTGACGAAGGCGAATGTGACAATGCCCGAGACGCAGACAACCCCCGATCAGAGAACGGCCGGGCGCGCGTCCACCAAGATGAGCGCCACCGACCTCAACCTCTGGTATGGCGAGACCCAGGCCCTGCACGGCATTAACCTCGACATGCCCTCGCAGGAGGTGACGGCGTTGATTGGCCCGTCGGGCTGCGGCAAGTCGACGTTCCTGCGTTGTCTCAACCGCATGAACGACCTGATTCCCCAGGTCCGCATCAAGGGCGGGGTGGCGCTGGACGGCGAGGATATCTATGACCCCAGCGTCGACGTGGTCCAGCTGCGCACCTTCGTCGGCATGGTCTTCCAGAAGCCCAACCCCTTCCCCAAGAGCATCTACGAGAACATCGCCTATGCGCCCCGCCTGCATGGCACCGGGACATCGCGATCGGAGCTGGATGACCTGGTGGAGTCCTCGCTCAAGCGCGCCGGGTTGTGGAACGAGGTGGCGGATCGTCTGGATACACCCGGCACCGAGCTCTCGGGCGGCCAGCAGCAGCGGCTGTGCATTGCGCGGGCCATCGCGGTGAACCCCGAGGTCATCCTCATGGACGAGCCGGCATCGGCCCTCGACCCGCTCGCCACCGCCACGGTCGAGGAGCTTATCCACGAGCTCAAGGACAACTACACCATCGTCATCGTCACCCATAATCTGCAGCAGGCCGCCCGGGTCGCGGGCTACACTGCGTTCTTTCACATGGGCCAGATTGTCGAGGTCAACGACACCGATACGCTGTTCACCAATCCGGCCGAACAGCGCACCGAAGACTACATCACCGGCCGGTTCGGCTGAGCCGACAGGGAGCGGCATCCATCATGGACAAGAAGACCTTCACACAGCACATCTCCCAGCAGTACAACGAGGACCTCGAGCACATCGTCACCCGGGTCATGACCATGGGTGGACTGGTGGAGCAGCAGCTCGAGGCGGCGCTGGAGGCACTGGTCGACGGCGACGAGCAAAAGGGCGAACAGGTGGTAACCTCGGATTACCGGATCAACGCCATGGAAGTCGAACTCGACGAGGCCTGCACCCATATCCTTGCCCGGCGCCAGCCCACGGCCAGCGATCTGCGACTGATCATGGCGGTGATCAAGGCGATCACTGACCTCGAGCGCATCGGCGACGAGGCCGAGCGGGTAGGGCGGATGGCGCTGCATCTGCTCGACGAGGACCGGCGCCGCAGTCCGATGGCCGAGATCGCCGCCCTGGGCGAGCAGATCAAGGGCATCCTGCGCGGCGCGCTCGACGCCTTCGCCCGAATGGACTCGGAACAGGCGGTGCGGGTGGCCCAGGAGGACATCAAGGCCGACGCCCAGTACGACTCCATCGTCCGCAATCTGGTCAAGCACCTCGAGGACAACCCGAAGTCGGTTCCGCCGGTGCTCGACATCGTCTGGGCGACGCGCTCGCTGGAGCGGATCGGGGATCGCTCGCGCAATATCTGCGAGTACGTGATCTATTTTGTGCGCGGCAAGGATGTCCGCCACATCAGCTTTGAACAGATGGCCGAGGAGGCCACCGGCGACCGCCGCTAGGGGCGCGCCGCCACCAGCCACTCCAGCAGCGCTTTCTGGGCATGCAGGCGGTTTTCCGCCTCCTCCCAGACCACACTCCGGGGGCCGTCGATGACATCGGCGCTCACCTCCTCGCCGCGGTGGGCGGGCAGGCAGTGCATGAACAGCGCCTGCTCGCCGGCCGCCGCCATCAGCGCGTCATTGACCTGGTAGTCGGCAAAGTCCTCGAGTCGGGACTGACGCTCGGCCTCCATGCCCATGCTCGCCCACACATCGGTGATCACCAGGTCCGCGCCTTCCACCGCCGCCCGGGGATCGGTGTCATGGTGGCTGTTGGGGTAGTCGGCCAGATCGTCGGGGGCGTAGGCCGATGGCGCGCCGATGGCAAGCTCGAAGCCCATCATCTCCGCGGCCTGCATCCACGAGCGGCACATATTGTTGCCGTCCCCCATCCACGCCGCCTTGCGTCCACGAAGCTCGCCCCGATGGGCTTGCCAGGTCTGCAGATCAGCCAGCAGCTGGCAGGGGTGATGATCATCGGTCAGGCCGTTGATGACCGGCACACTCGAGGCACTGGCAAAACGCTCGACGGTGGCATGATCGAAGGTGCGGATCATGACCGCATCGACCATGCCGGACAGCACCCGTGCGGTGTCCTCGATGGGCTCGCCCCGGCCCAACTGGGTATCGCGCGGCGACAGGAACAGGGCGCTGCCGCCGAGCTGCGCCATGCCCGCCTCGAATGACACACGAGTGCGTGTCGAGGACTTCTCGAAGATCATCCCCAGTACCCGGCCACGTAGAGGCTCGTGGAGGCTGTCGCGCTCATGGAGCAGGCGCAGATCCGCGGCACGCCGCAGTAGCACCTCGAGCGTTTCGGTATCGATATCGGCGAGAGTGAGTAAGTGGCGCGGTGACATCGGAACCCCCCTGCAGCCTCAGGCCGTCTGCGCCGAGGGATCGGCGCTGGCTGCTGCGGCCTGCTGGATCAGTGGCGTCAGGGTGTCGACCAGCTGGTCGGCCTGCTCGTCGGTAAAGGTCAGTGGTGGCAGAAGCCGCACCACGCGACCCGCCGTGACATTGATCAGAACGCCTGCATCCAGGGCCTGCGTGACCAGCGACGCACAGGGGGTGTCCAGCTCGACGCCGATCATCAGCCCCTGGCCACGGATCTCCCGCACGCCCGCCACGCCGTTCAGGCCCTCGCGCAGCCCCTGCAGGATGCGCTCGCCGACGGTGGCGGCCCGGGCCAGCAGATCGTCCTGCTCAATGGCCTCGATCACCGCCAGTGCCGCCCGGCTCGACAGCGGATTGCCGCCAAAGGTGGTGCCGTGACTGCCGGGCCCCAGCACGCCGCTGGCCGGACCACCGGCCAGACAGGCGCCGATGGGCACCCCGTTGGCCAACGCCTTGGCCAGGGTGACGACATCGGCCCGGATCCCGGCATGCTGGTGGGCAAACCAGGCCCCGGTCCGGCCGACGCCCGACTGCACCTCATCAAGCATCAGTAGCCAGCCGTGCTGATCGCACAGCCGCCGCAGCGCCGGCAGGTAATCGGCGTCGGGCACCACGATGCCGCCCTCGCCCTGGACCGGTTCCACGAACACGGCAACCGTGCGCTCGCTGGCCGCGGCGGCCACGGCGGCACTGTCGTTGTACGGGACCCGCACGAAACCGGCCGGCAGGGGGCCGAAGCCGGTCTGCGCGCTGCGATTGCCGGTCGCTGTCAGCGCGCCCAGGGTTCGGCCGTGAAAGGCATTGTCGGCGACGATGATCTCGGGCGCCTCGACGCCGCGGTGATGGCCGTGCAGCCGCGCGAGTTTGATGGCCGCTTCGTTGGCCTCGGCGCCACTGTTGGCGAAAAACACCTGATCCAGGCCGCTCAGCTGGCAGAGACGCTCGCCGAGCTGTGTCTGGTGGGGCACCTCGTAGAGATTGGAGGTGTGCACGAGGGTGTGCGCCTGCTCCGCCACGGCTTCGGCCACCGCCGGATGGGCGTGGCCGAGGCCACAGACGGCGATGCCCGAGAGCGCATCCAGGTACCAGCGCCCGTCGGTATCCTCGAGCCACGCGCCCTTGCCCCGTTGGAAGGCCACCGGCAAGCGCTTGTAGGTTGGCATCAGGGCTGTTGTCATCGCGATGGCCTCCAAAAACAAACGGCAGCCTGCGGCTGCCGAGCCTTTCATTATAGGATGGGGGCATGAAGGCCACAAGCGAGCCCCCGGTGTCCACCGAGCGCGTCGATCTGCACATGCACAGCACTGCCTCCGACGGCCATCTGTCGCCCACGGCCGTGGTCGAGCGGGCGGTGGATTGCGGCGTGGGGATGATGGCACTCACCGACCACGACACCCTGGAGGGCGTCCCCGAGGCACGCTTGGCGGCCAGCCGCTGCGGCATCCACTGTGTACCCGGGGTCGAGCTCTCGGCGCGGTGGGCCCGGGGCGTGGTGCATATCGTCGGCCTCGACATCGACCCCACCACACCGGCGCTGCTCGAGGGGGTGGCGGGCCAGCAGGCCGAGCGATCCCGGCGCGCGGCGCGCATTGCCGAGAAGCTCGCCGCGGCGGGCATTACCGATATCGCCGGGCACGTCGAGCGGCTTGCGCCGGGTGTGCCGGGGCGGGCGCATGTTGCTCGGGCGCTGGTCGAACGGGGCGTTGTCCCGACCCGGCAGGCGGCCTTCGATCGCTACCTCAAGCAGGGCCGGCCGGGTTATGCGGCGGTGCAGTGGGCCCGCATCGAAACGGTGGTCGACTGGATCCACGCCGCCGGCGGCATCGCCGTTTTCGCCCATCCGCTGCGCTACGGGCTGTCGCGGGGCGCCCTGCGCGCTGCGATCCAGGCCTTTGTCGACGCCGGCGGCGAGGCCATCGAGGTGGCCAATGGCGGTGGCGGGCGCGATGACCACGTGGCGGCCGCGGCGCTGGCGCGACGGTTCGGGCTGGCCGCCTCCAAGGGCTCGGACTTCCATGATCCCGACTTTCCGTGGGTCGAGATCGGCCGTCTGGCACGCATACCGCCGGATATCCCCGTGGTCTGGGAGCGATTCCGCTCGCCGCTCGCCGAGCGTGCCAGTGGCTGACCCGACTCCATCCGAGCACCCGTTCACCGACCTGCAGCCGGCCCTGATCCTCGACATGGTCGAGGCGGCCGGCGTGCAGGCGGATGGCCGGTTACTGGCCCTCAACAGCTATGAAAACCGCGTCTACCAGTTGGGCGTCGAGGATCATCCGCCGCTCATCCTCAAGGTCTATCGGCCGTGGCGCTGGAGTGATGCCGCGATTCTCGAGGAGCATGCCTTCGCCGGGCAACTGGCCGGGCATGATATCCCCATCGTGCCGCCCATCAGTCTCGACGGTCACACCCTGCACCACGCGGCGGGTTTTCGCTTTGCCCTGTATCCCCGCCGCGGCGGGCATGCGCCCGAGCTGGATCAGCCGGCCACGCGCGAGTGGCTGGGGCGGCTGCTCGGGCGTCTGCACACCGCGGGTGAGGCCGATTCGTTCGCCCACCGGCCGCTGCTCGATGCGGATGTGATGGGCCGTCAAAGCCGTGACTGGCTGCTGGAGTCCGGCTGGATCCCGGCCACGCTGGCGGGGGCGTATCGGGCCGTGACCGACGAGCTTCTGGAAGCCATTGATGCCGCCCATGCGCGGGCGGGGGCGAGCGCGGCGATCCGCCTGCACGGCGATTTCCATCCCGGCAACATCCTCTGGACCGATGCCGGGCCGCACTGCGTGGACCTGGACGACTGCCGCACCGGGCCCGCCATTCAGGATTTGTGGATGCTGCTGAGCGGTGACCGCGCCGAGCGCAGCCTGCAGCTGAGTGACCTGCTGGCCGGCTACGAGCAGTTCCGCGAGTTCGACCCGCGCGAGCTGCATCGGCTCGAAGCGCTGCGCACGCTGCGGATCATGCACTACGCCGCGTGGCTGGCGCGGCGCTGGCAGGATCCCGCATTTCCGGCGGCCTTCCCCTGGTTTGGCACCGAGCGTTACTGGGATGAGCATGTGCTGGGGCTGCGCGAGCAGCTGAGTGCCATGCAGGCACCGCCGCTGGCGGTATGATGGCGGCATCGTCAATGTCCAACCTGGAGGCCCCGACGCCGTGATGATCGTGATAATCGGTGCCGGTCCGGTCGGCATCAACCTCATCGAGCAGGCCCTGTCCGGCACCAGCAACGAGCTGATCGTGGTCGAGAGCGACCCGGCACTGGCGGACGCCTGCGCCGAGCAGCACGACGTGCGGGTGCTGTCGATGGACGTGGGCGATGACGCCTTTGTCGATGAAAGCCAGCTGGCCCGCGCGGAGGCGCTGATCGCTACCACCGACGACGATTCCACCAACCTCATGGCCGTGCTGCTGGCCAAGGAGGTGGGTGTGAAAACGTTGACGGCCACGGTCAGCCGCCGGTCACACATGGCCATGTTCCGGCGGCTTGGCGTGCGTGTGCTCGGCGATCCGGAACGGCTCGTGGCCCAGCATCTGCTCGACATCACCCTGCTGCGGGGGATCAGCGATGTGACCACGCTGCGCGGCGGCCAGCAGATCATTGAACTGCAGCTGACCGATGACTCGCCGCTGTGCGGACTTGATGCCCGCGGAGTTCGGGATGGCGCCTGGCTTGAGGCGGGCATGGAGCTGCTGGCGCGGGTGCGCGATGGCGAGACCCGGGCGCTGCAGGAAGGCGATACCCTGGCCGCCGGTGACAGCGTCATCCTTTTTGCCGCGGAGCGCCTGCGCGGGCGCCGCCGGCGGACGTTCCTCGAGCGCCGGCTGGGCGGGTGAGCGCGTGCGCGAGATCCTGCGCGGCGTCGGTTTTCTGCTGCATGTCCCCGGCGCCATGGCGATCGCCTCGCTGCCCATCGCCGGCTGGGGCGGGGAGCCGTGGGGCATGGCCGGGTTCCTCGCCACCGCGGCCGTATCGCTGATCGCCGGTCAGGGGCTCATCTGGACGACGCGGGGGCCGCTGGTCTTCTATCGCTATCAATCCATGCTGATCGCCGCGATCAGCTGGCTGCTGATCACCCTGATCGGGGCGATTCCGATCTATGTCAGCGCCCATCTCTCGCCGCCGGCCGTCGACGCGGCAATCCAGATCTTCCGCCAGCCCGCCAATGCCGTGTTCGAGTCGGCGTCGGGCTTTACCTCGACCGGACTGACCGTGGTGAGCGCGGCCTCCGAGCTGCCGCGCCACATCCAGTGGTGGCGCAGCCTGGTCCAGTGGGTGGGAGGAATCGGCGTCATCCTGCTGCTGCTGGCGGTGATTCCCGCCGAACGTGGCGCCATCAATCTGTACTTCTCGGAGGCCCGCGACGAAAAGATCCTGCCCACGGTTAAGTCCACCGTGCAGGCGATCTGGGCCATCTACGTGGGTTATACCGTGATCGGAATCGCGCTGCTGTGGCTTGCGGGTGATCCGCTGTGGCGCGCCATCAACCACGCCATGGCGGCGATTTCCACCGGCGGTTTCACGATCACCGACGACGGCCTCGCCGGCGCGAGCACGCTGGTGCGTCTTGCCTATATCCCGATCATGCTAGTGGGCGCGATCAGTTTTCTCATCCACTACCGGATGGTGGTCGAGCGGGTCGGCCCGCGCTCGCTCTGGCAGCTGCTCGAGGTGCGGGTGTTCGTCTATGTGCTGGTGCTGGGCGCCGGGTTGCTGTGGGCCCACCGATGGCTGATCGGTGTCGGATCCGATCCGGTCGGTACCCTGCTGCTGTGGGTGTCCGCCATGACCGCGACGGGCGTGGCCTCGGTCGACATCGGCACGCTCGATAACGGCTCGCTCCTGCTGCTGCTGGTCGGACTGGCCATGGGCGGCATGGCCGGATCGGCCGCGGGCGGCATCAAACTGCTGCGGGTGGGGGTGCTGTTCAAGGACGTCATCGGTCAGTTGCGGCGGCTGCGCGCCACACCCCACGAGGTGGTGGTGCTGCGCTACAACGGCGCCCGCATCACCCCGGCGGAAATGGCCCGGCTGGGGCATACCGCGTTGCGGCTCGTGGGCGTTTTCATGCTGCTGTGGCTTGCCGGTGTGTTTGTCATGCTCTACTGGTTACCCGATGACATGCGCCTTGCGTATGTGTTCTTCGACACCGCCTCGGCACTGTTCAACAACGGTCTCGGCACCGATGTCGCCGGACCGGATCTGGATACCGGCGCCGCACTGGTGCTGAGCGCGCTGATGCTGCTCGGACGCCTTGAGGTGTTTCCCTTGCTGCTGCTGGTGGCGTTTTTCCTCGGTCGCCGCTAGATCCGGGCGGGCGGGCCGACAATTCCGGCGCGCAACCTGTACACTGGCGTGTTACTCAATACAGCGACCGATTGATCAGCGAGCGAAATCCCATGAGCACCGACTCCGCCCCGACCGACGTGCGCAACCTGCGCAATGTCGCCATTATCGCCCATGTCGACCACGGCAAGACCACCCTGGTGGATCAGTTGCTCCAGCAGTCGGGCACACTCGCCGCGCGCGGCGAGGTGCAGGACCGGATCATGGACTCCAATGATCTCGAGCGCGAGCGCGGCATCACCATCCTCTCCAAGAACACGGCGATCAAGTGGCAGGACCTGCGCGTGAATATCGTCGACACGCCGGGCCATGCCGACTTTGGCGGCGAGGTGGAGCGCGTGCTGTCCATGGTCGACTCGGTGCTGCTGCTGGTCGACGCCGTGGACGGGCCGATGCCGCAGACCCGTTTCGTCACCCAGAAGGCGCTGGCGCTGGGGCTCAAGCCCATCGTGGTGGTCAACAAGGTCGACCGTGACGGCGCGCGGCCGGACTGGGTGGTGGACAAGACCTTCGATCTGTTCGACAACCTCGGAGCGAGTGACGAGCAGCTCGACTTTCCGGTGATCTACGCCTCGGCGCTCAACGGTTATGCCGGCACCGACTCGGATGTCCGCAGCGGCGACATGACGCCACTGTTCGAACTCATCCGCGACATCGTCCCGGCGCCCCAGGTGGATGCCGACGGGCCGTTCCGCATGCAGGTCACGTCCCTCGACTACAACAGCTACGTCGGCGTGATCGGCATCGGCCGCATCGAGCGGGGCAGCGTCAAGAGCAACCAGACGCTCAGTTGCGTCGACCGCGACGGCAAACGCCGCCAGGTGCGGTTGCTGCAGGTGCTGGGCTTTCTGGGACTGGACCGTGTCGAAGTGCCCTTTGCGAGCGCCGGCGATATCATCGCCTTCACCGGTATCGATGGCATCAACATTTCCGACACGCTGTGTGACCCCGCCGCCGTGGAGGCTCTGCCAGCGCTGACCGTCGACGAGCCCACGGTGTCGATGACCTTTCAGGTGAATACCTCGCCGTTCGTCGGTCGTGAGGGCAAGTACGTGACCTCGCGGCAGTTGCGGGAGCGGCTGATGCGCGAGCTCGAGCACAATGTCGCCCTGCGGGTCGAGGACACCGACGATCCCGAGCGCTTCCGGGTCTCGGGTCGCGGCGAGCTGCATCTGGGCATTCTCATCGAGAATATGCGCCGCGAGGGCTACGAGCTGGGTGTCTCCCGGCCCGAGGTGATCACCCGCGAGGTCGATGGCAAGCTCGAAGAGCCCTTCGAGCAGCTCACCGTCGATGTCGAGGAAGACTACCAGGGCGCGGTGATGCAGGCCCTGGGCGAGCGCGGCGGCGAGCTCACTGACATGCTGCCGGATGGCCGTGGTCGGGTGCGGCTGGATTACACCATCCCCGCCCGCGGACTCATCGGTTTTCGTACCGAATTCCTCAGCGCCACGTCGGGGACCGGGCTGATGTATCACGTCTTCGATCACTACGGCCCGGCGAAGACCGGTGAGTACGGCCAGCGGATCAACGGCGTGCTGGTGTCGATGGCCCCGGGCAAGGCGCTGGCCTATGCCCTGTTCAACCTCCAGGACCGCGGCAAGCTCTTTATCGGCCATGGCGACGAGGTCTACGAGGGGATGGTCATCGGGCTGCACAATCGCGACAACGATCTGGTGGTCAACCCGCTCAAGGCCAAGCAGCTGACTAACGTGCGCGCGGCCGGCTCGGACGAGAGCATCATCCTGACCCCGCCGCAGCGGCTCACCCTGGAGCAGGCGCTGGAGTTCATCGATGATGACGAGCTGGTGGAGGTGACGCCGGGTGCGATCCGCATCCGCAAGAAATACCTCCTCGAGCACCAGCGCAAGAAGGCCGCCAAGGCAGGCCACTAGCGCGGCCGGCTAGTAGTCGCGCTGAATGATGTAGTCGGCGAGTGCGCGCAGGCGATCGGCGTCGCTGCCAAATTCGGCCAGCGCATCGATGGCCTCGTCGCGCAACCGGCGCGCCAGGCGCTGTGAGGCCTCCAGGCCCATGAGCCCCGGGTAGGTGGACTTGGCAAGCCGGGCATCCGCGCCGCCCGCCTTGCCCGTGGCGCGGCTGTCGCCGGTGACATCGAGGATATCGTCCTGTACCTGAAAGGCCAGCCCGATGCGCTGGCCGTAGGTCTCCAGCCCCCGATGCGGCGTCTCCACCCCCGCGCCGGTTCCGCTCAGTGCACCGAGGCGCAGGCTGGCGAGGATCAGGGCGCCGGTCTTGTAGCGATGGATGGTCTCCAGCCGCCCGGCATCCAGTGAGGCGTGGACTGCGCCCAGATCCAGCGCCTGGCCCCCGGCCATCCCCTGCGAGCCCACCGCCGCCGCCAGGGTCTGCACCATGGCCAGTCGCTGGTCGGCCGCCGCGGTGGTTGCCTGCGCCAGATGCCCGAACGCCAGCGTCTGCAGGGCATCGCCGGCGAGGATTGCGGTGGCCTCGTCAAAGGCGCGGTGACAGGTCGGCTGGCCGCGGCGAAGGTCGTCATCGTCCATGGCCGGCAGGTCATCGTGAATCAGCGAGTAGGCGTGGATCATCTCCACCGCGCAGGCGGCCGGGTCGAGATCGGTCCGTGCGGCGCCGAACAGGTTACCCGCCTCGTAGACCAGAAAGGGCCGCAGGCGCTTGCCCGGCGCAAGCACGGCATAGCGCATGGCTTGATGCAGCCGCGCGGGGGCCTGATCACCGGCGGGCAGAGCGGCATCCAGCGCGGTCTCCACGCGTGAGCGCGCGGCGCTCAGTGCTTCATTCAGCGCCGGTGTCATGGTCGGGCTCGAACGGCTGGGGTTCGGCATCGGGGTCGCGGCCGGCAAGGATCTCGACGCGCTGCTCCGCCTCACTCAGCGCTTTCTGGCACTCCCGCGTCAGCCGCACGCCCTGCTCGAAGCATTGCAGCGACTGCTCCAGTGTCAGTTCGCCGGCCTCCATGCGCTCGACCAGTTCCTCGAGGGTTTTCAGCGCCGCTTCAAAATCCGGGGTCGGTTCCGATTCACTCATCCGTGCAGTCTATCGCGCAGTGGCCGGCAACGCACTCGCCCGATGCGATGCCAGCCGTTACACTTTGGCAATGAGCAAAGACTACGATTCCGCCTCCATCGAGATACTCACCGGCCTCGACCCGGTGCGCCGCCGCCCCGGGATGTATACCGACACGACTCGTCCCAACCATCTGGCCCAGGAGGTCATCGACAACAGCGTTGACGAGGCCATCGGTGGCCATTGCCAGCGCATCGACGTGACGCTGCATCGCGACGGATCCCTGTCGGTGAGTGACGATGGCCGCGGCATGCCGGTGGACATGCACCCCGAGGAGGGGGCGCCCGGGGTGGAGATCATCCTCGGCCGCCTGCATGCCGGCGGCAAGTTCTCGCGCGAGAGCTATCAGTTCTCGGGCGGCCTGCATGGCGTC
>Ga0102930_1000082_pt1 | contig 29298 bp, 25 predicted proteins | sample SalPon1_B_H2O_MG_FD_84514 | JGI IMG/M metagenome (GOLD analysis project Ga0102930, IMG submission 84514) | Salt pond water microbial communities from South San Francisco under conditions of wetland restoration - Salt Pond MetaG R1_B_H2O_MG | ecosystem: Environmental > Aquatic > Non-marine Saline... | reverse complement strand
GTCGGCGGCGAATCCACCCGCCCCGGCGCCACGCCGGTCTCCCGCGAGGAGGAGCTCGATCGCGTCGTCCCGGTGATCGAGGCCCTCGCCGCCCGATTCGACTGCCCGCTGTCCGTCGACACCAGTACCCCCGAGGTGATGACGGCCGCGGTTTCCGTGGGCGCCTGTCTCATCAATGACGTGCGAGCCCTGACGCGTCCGGGCGCACTCGAGGCGGCCGCCGCCTCGGGCGCCTCGGTCTGCGTGATGCACATGCGCGGCGAGCCCGGCGACATGGGCGACCGCACCGATTACCGCGACGTGGTGTCGGAGGTGATCGACTTCCTGGTCGATCGCCTCGCCGCCCTCGAGGCGGCCGGCGTCCCCCGCGAGCGCATGCTGGTGGACCCGGGCTTCGGCTTTGCCAAGACCCATGCACAGAATTTCGCCTTGTTGCGCCGTCTCGAGGCGTTCGCGCGTCTCGACGCCCCGCTGCTGGTGGGCATGTCGCGCAAGCGCATGATCGGCGAGGCGACCGGCCAGCCTGTGGAGCGGCGGGCCGTGGGCAGTGCCGCCGCCGCGTTGCTGGCGACCGAGCGCGGCGCGGCGGTGTTGCGGGTTCACGACGTGGAGGCGACGCGGGACGCGCTGGCCGTCTGGTCGGCGCTACGGGCGTCCTGAGCTCGTCGATCGGCACAAAAACCGCTTTCCCGGCATAAATCCGTTTGTCTTGGATCGAATTAGGATTTTCTGATATTTTGCCGCCGGGGTTAATTTGGTTGACTTGAAAATCGCCGCCCACTCGCATGCCCACCGTTTCGAGCGCCCTCGGGTGCTCGGGTGCTCTGGCGACGTAGCGCGGGTGTGGCGGGAGCAACAGTTGAGAGAAAAATCATGAAACAGATGCGTCGTTCACTCATCGCCCTTGCTGCCAGTGGCATGCTTGCCGCTCCGCTGATGGCCCAGGCCGCCGGCGACCCGGCCGCAGGCAAGGAAAAGTACGCCACCTGTGCCGCCTGCCACGGCGCCGACGGCATGGGCCAAGGCGGGGCGTTCCCAAAGCTGACCGGCCTGGGCGAGGACGAGGTGGTCAAGAGCCTCACCGCGTACCGTGAAGGCGACCAGGAATACCTGAAGAGCGTCGGTCTGGGCGGTCGTTACGGCACCATGGCACCGAACGCCGCCGGTCTCTCCGACGAGGACATCGCCAACCTCGCCGCCTACATCGCCCAGGAGTTCGGTGGCTCGGCCGGCGGTGACGAGGCGGCGGCCGCCGACGAGGTTGCCGAGGAGGCCGCCAAGCCGGCCGCGATCGCCCAGGCGGACATCGTGCGCGGTGAAGCGCTGTACTCCTCCTGCGCCATCTGCCACGGCGAGCAGGGCGAAGGCGGCCATCTGTTCAACGCGCCGGCACTGAAAGGCCTGCCGGCCTCGCAGGTCGCCTCGCTGCTGAAGGTCTACCGCAAGGGCACCGAGATGGGCCCGAATTCCTACGCGATGATCCCGCAATCGACCCACCTGTCGGACGCGGACATCAACAACCTCGCGGCCTACATCGCCACCGTCGGCGAAGAGGAAGACGGCGAGTAATTCACCACGCAGCCGGGCGTGCGCGTCGACGGGCTGCGGGTGACCGACGATCGGACGCCGGCTACCATGCCGGCGTTTTTGCGTTTGGACCGCGGGTTGGCGATGCTGCCCGCGAGTGGATGACGAGGAAAGGATTGTGACCAGGGTGTTCGGAACCGACGGCGTGCGCGGGGCGGTGGGGCTTTATCCCATGACCCCGGAATTCGTGCTCAAGCTGGGCTGGGCGGCCGGCAAGGTGCTCGGCAACCACGGCCGGCGCCGGGTGCTGATCGGCAAGGACACGCGCGTGTCCGGGTACATGTTCGAGTCGGCGCTCGAGTCCGGCTTCTCCGCCGCCGGCGTGGACGTGCGCCTGATCGGTCCCATGCCCACGCCGGCGATCGCCTACCTGACCCGCACGCTGCGCGCCTCGGCCGGGGTGGTGATCAGTGCCTCGCACAACCCGTTCCACGACAACGGCGTGAAGTTCTTTTCCGCGGAGGGTGAAAAGCTCCCGGATGCCGCCGAGGACGAGATCCAGGCCCTTCTGGATCACGAGCTCGAGGTGATCGACAACCGCTCTCTGGGCAAGGCGGACCGTATCGCGGACGCGCCGGGGCGCTATATCGAGTTCTGCAAGAGCACCGTGCCCAACGGCATGAGCCTCGCCGGGCTGCGCATCGTGGTGGATTGCGCCCATGGCGCCACCTATCAGGTCGCGCCGCGGGTCTTCGCCGAGCTGGGGGCCGAGGTCGAAGTGATCGGTGCGTCGCCGGACGGTTTCAATATCAACGAGGGTGTGGGGTCCACGCACCCCGAAACCCTCCGTGCCGCGGTGCTCGCCTCGAAGGCCGACCTGGGGGTGGCGTTCGACGGCGATGGTGACCGCGTGGTCATGGTCGACGCCGATGGCGTGATCCGCGATGGCGACGAATTGCTGTTCGTGATCGCCGCGGGGCGTGTCGACCTGGGGTACGAGGGGGGCGTGGTCGGCACGCTTATGAGCAACCTCGGCCTGGAGCAGGCGATCGAGGCGCTCGGGCGTCCGTTTCGCCGGGCAAAGGTGGGCGACCGTTACGTGCACGAGGCGCTCAAGCGCGAGCAGTGGCTGCTGGGTGGCGAATCCTCCGGTCACCTGTTGTGCCTCGATCGCCACACGACCGGCGACGGGATCATCGCCGCCCTGCAGGTGCTCGCCGAGATGGCGCGTCGTGAGCGATCGTTGGCCGAGTTGCTCGCGCCGTTGAGCATCCTGCCGCAGACGCTGATCAACGTGCGCATCGAACAGCCGTTGTCGGTCGATGATCCGGTCATCCTCGAGGCGGTGGCGGCCGCCGAGCGCGAATTGGCCGGGCGCGGGCGGGTGCTGCTGCGGCCATCGGGGACCGAGCCGCTCATACGGGTGATGGTCGAGGGCGAGTCCGAGGCCCAGGTCCGTCGGGTGGCCGGCGATCTGGCCGAGGTGGTCCGTGGCCGGGCCGCGACCTGAGTCGGCCACGGGTGTTCGCGGTTCCGTCGGGCGACGTTCTCCCGTATAATCCGCGCGCCGGGTCGCGCCTCTCGCAGGCGGCGATCCGAAATCCCACACGCCCATCGAGATGGCAGCGCGGGGTGCCCAGCGGTTCGGCCGGGGTTGCGTTGTCAGATGTGGCGGAGGCCCAACCCAATAAAACAGGTAGTTACCAATGGCTAAAATCACGATGCGTCAGATGATCGAGGCCGGTGTCCACTTCGGTCACCAGACTCGATACTGGAACCCGGGCATGGCGCCCTACATCTTCGGTCAGCGCAACCGGATCCACATCGTCAACCTGGAAAAGACCCTGCCGATGTTCGAGGACGCCTTGAACTACGTCGGCAAGCTCGCCGGCAACGGCGGCAAGATCATGTTCGTCGGCACCAAGCGTTCCGCGCGTGACCTGGTCGAACAGGAAGCCCAGCGCTGCGGCATGCCGTACGTCAACCATCGTTGGCTCGGCGGCATGATGACCAACTTCCGCACCGTGCGCTCCTCCATCCGTCGCCTCAAGGCGCTCAAGCAGATGGAAGAGGACGGCAGCCTGGCCAAGCTGGTCAAGAAGGAAGCGCTGGAGACCACCCGCGAGCGCGCCAAGCTCGAGCGCTCGATCGGCGGCATCCAGGACATGGAGCGCCTGCCGGACGCGCTGTTCGTCATCGATGTCGGTCACGAGGACATCGCCATCAAGGAGGCCAAGAAGCTCGGCATCCCGGTGGTGGCCGTGGTTGATACCAACAACAGCACCGACGGCGTCGACTACGTCATCCCGGGCAACGATGACGCCATCCGCGCCATCCAGCTCTACACCAAGGCCGTCGCCGACGCGGTGCTGGACGCCAAGGGCGCTTCCAGCGTGAGCGAGTCGGACTTCGTCGAGGTTTCCGACGAGGAAGAAGCGGCCAAGTAAGGTCGATCACCGGGCGGCCCTGGTGCCGCCCGGTGCCAAATTTCCAAGCAACGGGTCGGCCGGCCCGTTGTTTTTGTACAAGACAGATTCGGGAGACAACAGCTCATGGCAATTACCGCCTCTCTGGTCAAGGAGCTCCGCGAGCGCACCGGCTCCGGCATGATGGAGTGCAAGAAGGCACTGGTCGAGACCGACGGTGACATCGAGGCCGCGATCGAGCAGATGCGCAAGAGCGGTCTGGCGAAGGCCGACAAGAAGGCCGACCGCGTCGCCGCCGAAGGTCAGGTGACCATCGCGCTTTCCGACGATCGCAAGACCGCGGCCATGGTCGAGATCAACTCCGAGACCGACTTCGTCGCCAAGGGCGACGATTTCGCCGGCTTTGCCCAGGGCGTCGCCGAGCAGATCCTCGCCGGTGACCCGGCCGATATCGAGGCCGTCAACGCCCTCGAGGTGGACGGCGAAGCCGCCGACGACCGCCGCAAGGCGCTGGTCGCCAAGCTGGGCGAGAACATCCAGATCCGTCGTTTCGTCCGCATCGCGACCTCCGGCGTGATCGGTGCCTACCGCCACGGCGAGCGCATCGGCGTGCTGGTCGAGCTGGAAGGCGGCAACGAGGAGCTGGCCCGTGATCTGGCCATGCACGTCGCGGCCTCCCAGCCGACCTGCGTCGACGAGTCGCAGGTCGACGAGGCGACCCTGGAGAAGGAGCGCGAGATCTTCCGTGCCCAGGCAGCCGAGTCCGGCAAGCCGCCGGAGATCGTCGAGAAGATGATCGAGGGCCGTCTGCGCAAGTTCCTCGCCGAGATCACCCTGGTCGGCCAGCCGTTCGTCAAGGACCCGGACCAGACCGTCGGCCAGCTCCTGAAGAAGGAGGGGGCCAAGGTCGTGCGTTTCGATCGCATGGAGGTTGGCGAAGGCATCGAGAAAGAGGAAGCCGATTTCGCCGCCGAGGTAATGGCGCAGGTCAAGGGGAGCTGATCCCCTTGCCGAAAAGCCGGGCTTGCCCCGGCTTTTTTTTGAACCGCGGTTTCTCCGCCTAAGCCCCGTCCGCGACCCTGGGGTCGGATTCGCGGGGTTTAGTCAGGGATACCCCATCCCGCCGGGACGATCCCCGGTGGCCCGTCCATCGCATGACCACAGCCCACAGGTGAACGATATGCAAACTGCCGGCTCCCCCCGATACCGACGTGTCCTGCTCAAGCTCAGCGGCGAGGCGCTGATGGGCGAACAGGCCTTCGGGATCGACCCGGCAGTGATCAACCGTCTCGGCGACGATATCCAGGCCCTGCGCGACCAGGGTGTCGAGGTGGCCGTCGTGGTCGGTGGTGGCAACATCTTCCGTGGCGAGGGACTTGCCGGCGCCGGCATGGACCGGGTCACCGGCGACCAGATGGGCATGCTGGCCACCGTGATGAACGGCCTGGCCATGCAGGACGTGCTCGAGCGGCGCGATCTCAAGGTGCGGGTGATGTCGGCGGTGTCCATCCACGCCGTGTGCGAGGACTACATCCGCCGTCGCGCCGTGCGTCACCTCGAGAAGGGGCGCGTGGTGGTCCTCGTCGGCGGGACCGGCAACCCGTTCTTCACCACCGATTCCGGGGCGAGCCTGAGAGCCGCGGAACTCAAGGCCGACCTGATGATCAAGGCCACCAAGGTCGACGGGGTCTACAGTGCCGATCCCACCACGGATGCGGATGCGGAACGCTACGATCATTTGACGTACAATGCCGTGCTCGACCAGCGGCTGGGCGTCATGGACGCGACCGCGATCGTGATGTGTCGCGATCAGCACATGCCGCTGATGGTGGTGGACATCAATGAACCGGGGAACCTGGTGCGCGCCGTGAGCGGCGAGTCCGTGGGGACCCTGGTGACAGCGGAGAACGAGAAGAAATGATTGACGATGTGGTCAAAGATGCCCGTTCGCGGATGAACAAGAGCATCGACGCGCTCAAGAGCGAACTCGCCAAGATCCGTACCGGTCGGGCGCATGTGAGCGTGCTCGACCATATCCACGTGGAGTACTACGGCAGTGAGGTGCCGCTCTCGCAGGTCGCGAAGCTCGCGACCGAGGATGCGCGCACCCTGACCGTGACCCCGTGGGAGAAGGACATGGTGGGCAAGATCGAGAAGGCGATCATGACTTCCGACCTGGGCCTCAACCCGGCCTCCGCTGGCACCGTGATTCGCGTGCCCATGCCGCCGCTGACCGAGGAGCGGCGTCGCGAACTCGGCAAGGTGGTGCGCCACGAGGGCGAAAACACCAAGATCGCCATCCGCAACATCCGTCGTGATGCCAACAACGACTTCAAGGCCTTCCTCAAGGAGAAGGAAATCTCCGAGGACGAGGAGCGCCGCGGCCAGGACACCATCCAGAAGCTCACCGACGAGCGCGTCGCCGAGGTGGACAAGATCGTGGCCGACAAAGAAAAAGAGCTGATGGAAGTCTGAATCGACGTGCGGGCGCGTAGCAACGAGCACGAGCCGGCGCCCGAAGTCGACCGGGCGCGCCTGCCGCGCCACGTGGCGATCGTCATGGACGGCAACGGCCGCTGGGCGCGAGCCCGGCATCTGCCCCGGACCGTGGGGCATCAGCGCGGTCGTCGAGCCGTGCGCGCGACCATTCGTGCGGCGATGCGTAGCGGCGTGCCCATCCTGACCCTGTTCGCCTTCTCCTCCGAGAACTGGAACCGTCCGATCGAGGAGGTGGATGCGTTGATGAAGCTCTTCATCAACGCCCTGGAGAAGGAGCTCGATGAGCTCGACCAGAACGGGGTCCGTCTGAGCTTCATCGGCGAGCGCGGCCGTCTCGATCCCCAGGTGCGTGCGCTGATGGAGGCGGCCGAGACGCGCACGGCCGACAACCAGCGCCTTCTGCTGCAGATCGCGGTGAGCTACGGCGGGCAATGGGACATTCTCCAGGCCGCCCGTCGCCTCGCCGAAAGTCACGCCGAGGCCCGCCTCGATCTTGACGACCCGCAAGCACTGCGCGCGGCCTTCGAGGCCCGGATCTCCACAGGCGACCAGCCGCCGGTCGACCTCTTCATCCGCACCGGAGGCGAGCATCGCCTGAGCAACTTCCTGCTCTGGCAGATGGCCTACGCCGAACTCTACTTCACCGACGTCCTCTGGCCGCTGTTCGACGAGGCCGAATTCGATCGTGCGCTGAGCTGGTTCGCCGAACGCGAGCGGCGTTTCGGCAAGGTGGCCGAAGGAGGCAGGCAATGATCAGCGGTACGCCCCTGCGCCTGTTGACCGGCATCGTCGCCGGGCTGGTCTCGCTTGCCGTGGTCTTGCTCAGCCCGGAGCGGATCTTCGCCGGTATCACCTTGGCGTTGCTTGGCTGGGCCGCGGTCGAGTGGTTCCGACTCTGCGGCCTCGAGCCCTGCCGCGTCTGGCCGTGGGCGGCAGCCACCGTCGCGCTCGCGGTCGGTTGGCAGGCCCTGTTGCCGCAAGCGTGGCTCGTCTGGCTTCTGGTCGCGACCGCCATGGTCTGGCTGGGGCTGTTCGTCGCCCAGCTGCGCCACCGCCGTGACCGTCCGGCCAATCGGCCGTTCTGGCTGCGGCGGGTGATCGGGCTGGTGATCCTGCCGGCGTTCTGGCTGGCCCTGGTGTCGATCCATTCGGCCCCTCGGGGGGAATGGCTGCTGATATTCGGCATCCTGGTGGTCGTCGTGGCCGACTCGCTCGCCTATTTCGCCGGTCGGGCGTTCGGCCGACGCAAGCTCGCCCCCATGATCAGCCCGGGCAAGTCGATCGAGGGCGTGATCGGCGGCCTCATGGGGGTGGCGGTGCTGGCCGCGATCGGCGCCGTGCTGCTCCTGTTCGCCGCGACGCCCAGCTGGCTTCTGGCCGTCTGGTGCGTCGTGGTCGCGCTCGCCTCCGTCGGGGGCGACCTCGAGGAATCCCGCCTCAAGCGGGAGGCAGGCGTCAAGGACAGCGGCCGGATCCTGCCGGGGCACGGTGGAGTCCTCGATCGCCTCGACGGCCAGTTCGCCGCCATGCCGCTGTGGTGGTTGGGGCTCTGGCAGATGCAGTTGCTCGGGGGGTGAGCATGGAGCGCCAGCGTGTCGGCTTGTTCGGTTCGACCGGCAGTATCGGGGTCAGCACCCTCGACGTGCTCGCTCGACACCCGGAACGCTTTTCGGTCGAGGTGCTCGCCGCCCACTCGCGCATCGAACCGCTGTTCGAGCAGATCAAGCGATGCCGGCCCGCCGTCGTCGGGCTGGTGGATGACTCGCGCCGCCCCGAGCTGGAGGAGCGCCTCGCGAGCCTGCCATCGGCGCAGCGCCCGACGGTGGTGACCGGGCAGACGGCCGTCGATGCCCTGGCGGGGGAGGCCTCGCTGGGCATCGTTGTGGCCGCCGTGGTCGGCACCGCCGGGCTGCGTTCGACCTGGAATGCGCTGGCCGCCGGCAAGCGGGTGCTGCTCGCGAACAAGGAATCGCTGGTCGCCGCCGGCGAGCTGATGCTCGACGTGGCCCGCCGAGGCGGCGCGACGCTACTGCCCGTCGACAGCGAGCACAACGCCATCTTCCAGTGTCTGCCGGCCGACCAGGCGGCGGTGGTCGGCCGCGCGGGCGTGGTCGGGGAGAGCCGCGACATCGAGCGGTTGGTCCTGACGGCCTCGGGCGGACCGTTTCGCGACCGGCCGCTGGCCGATTTCGCCGCGATCACCCCGGAGGCGGCCTGCGCCCATCCCAACTGGTCGATGGGGCGCAAGATCTCGGTGGATTCGGCCACCATGATGAACAAGGGGCTGGAGGTGATCGAGGCGGCGCGCCTGTTCGGCGTGTGCGCCGAGCGGATCGAGGTACTGGTACACCCCGAGTCGGTGATCCACTCGATGGTGCGTTTCGTCGACGGGTCGGTGATCGCCGAGCTGGGCGAGCCGGACATGCGCACCCCGATCGCCCATGCCCTGTCGTGGCCGGACCGTATCGACTCGGGTGTCGCGCCGCTCGATTTCGGCGCCCTGGCCGGGCTTCACTTCGAGGCGCCGGACCCCGAGCGCTTCCCCGCGCTGCGCCTGGCCTTCGAGGCGCTGGCGGCCGGCGGCGTGATGCCACTGGTCCTCAACGCGGCGAACGAAGTGGCCGTGGCGCGTTTTCTCGAGGGGCGGGTCGGTTTCATGGCGATTCCGGCGGCCATCGAGGCGGCCATGACCCATTTTGCCGGCAGCGACGTGCTCGGGCTGCCCGCGTCGATCGACGCGGTATTGCAGGCGGACCAGAGCGTGCGCGACTGGACGGCGGCGTGGTGTGACGCGTCCCGCGGCCGGGCGACGGGCTAGGCCATGGAACTCCTCCTCAGCCTGGTCGGTTTCCTCTTGACCATCGGTATCCTGGTGGCCTTCCACGAGTACGGCCACTTCTGGGTGGCGCGACGCCTCGGCGTGCGCGTGCTGACCTACTCGCTCGGCTTCGGCCGGGCGATCTTCTCGACCCACCGCGGCCGGGAGCCGATCGAGTACCGCGTCGGCGTGCTGCCGCTGGGTGGGTACGTGCGCATGCTCGACGAGCGCGAAGGGGAGGTGGATCCCGCCGAGCGCCACCGGGCCTTCAATCGCCAGCCGATCCGGATTCGTGCCGCCGTGGTCGCCGCCGGGCCGGCTGCCAACGTGATCCTGGCCCTGTTCTTCTGGTGGCTGATGTTCATGGTCGGTACTCAGGGGCTATTGCCGAAGGTGGGCGACGTGGCCGCGGAGTCGCGGCTCGCCCAGGCCGGCATGCAGGCGGGCGACGTGGTCCGCGCGGTCGACGGCCAGCCGGTCGTGACGCTCTCGGACCTGCGCCTGCGGCTGCTGAACGGGGCGATCGGGCAGGAGCGCCTCGCCGTCGAGGTGGAGCGCGACGGGGCGGTGCGCGACCTCGTGCTCGACCTCGAGGGGCTCGACCCGCTCGGGGGCGAGATCGGTCACCAGCCCACCGATATCCTGCAGCGGGTGGGTTTCGTGCCCTGGCGGGCCCCGGCGCAGGCCGAGATTGCCGAGGTCCAGGCCGGCTCGCCCGCCGAGGCGGCCGGGCTGGTCGCCGGCGAGCGGATCGTGGGGCTCGGCGAGCGACGCTATGACGACCCGCGAGCGCTGATCGACGCGATCAGCGCCCGTCCCGGGGAGGCCGTCGACTTGATCATTGCCGGTGAGGGCGGTGAACGCCGCGCCAGCGTCACGCCGCGGCCCATCGAGTCGAACGGCGAGACCATCGGGCGTATCGGCGTGGCGCTGGCCTCGAGGCCACTCGATCGCGAGGCGGCCGAGGCGATGTTCCTGATCGAACGGGCCGGACCCGTCGAGGCCATGGGCCTCGCTGCCGAGCGCAGCTGGGAGATGACGACCCTGACCTTCCAGGTCTTCTATCGGCTGCTGACCGGCGAGGCGAGTCTGGCGAACCTGTCCGGGCCGGTCGCCATCGCCGAATACGCCGGCAAGAGCCTGGTGCTGGGGCTCTCCACCTTCCTCGGCTTTCTCGCCCTGGTGAGCCTGTCGCTCGCCATCCTCAACCTGTTGCCGATCCCGATGCTCGATGGCGGCCACCTGTTGCTGTACGCGATCGAGGCCCTCAAGGGCAGCCCGGTCGGCCCCGCCTTCGAGGAGGTGTTCGCCCGCGTGGGCATCGCCGTGCTCGGGGCGCTGATGGTGGTGGTCTTCTACAACGATATCGCCCGGTTGATGCACTAGCCCTGCTTGGGCCACAATACCTACGATTTACGCTTGCGCCCGCCGTGCCGCGGCCGGTCCTCCGTGCCCGTTTCATCCGCCTGACCAGGAAAGCCTTTCGGCATGACCATCTTTCAACGTTGCTCTTCTCTGGCGCTCGCCGCGCTGCTCTTCCTGCCCACGCTGGCACAGGCATTCGAAATCACCGACATCCGGGTCGAGGGGCTGCGTACCATCTCCCCGGGCACTGTGTTTACCTACATCCCCTACGAGGTCGGTGACGACTTCCAGCCCGGCGACAGTACCCGCGTGGTGGAGGCCCTCTACGACACCGGCTTCTTCAAGAATGTCGAGGTCGGTCGCGGTCCCGACGATGCCCTGCTGATCCGGCTGCAGGAGCGGCCCACCATCACGGCGATCGAGGTCGATGGCAACGACAAGGTCGAAACCGAGAAGCTGCAGGAAGCGTTGAAGTCGATCGGGCTGGTCCAGGGCCGGGTGCTAGACCAGCGCGCCCTGGACAAGATGCAGACCGAACTCCAGCGCGTCTACTACAGCCTCGGCCAGTACGGGGTGCAGATCGAGACCGAGGTCGAGGAGCTCGAGGGCAACCGTGTCTTCGTCGACATCGAGATTTACGAGGGCAAGCCGGCCTCCATTCGTCGCGTGCGCATCATCGGCAACGAGGACTTCGATGAGGACGACCTGCTCGACGAACTCGAGCTCGGCCCGGTCTCCTGGTGGCGCTTCTGGTCGAACGCCGACCAGTACTCCAAGCAGAAACTGCAGGGCGATCTCGAACGGCTGCGCTCGTTCTACCTCGACCGCGGCTACCTCAAGTTCGCGATCGACTCGACCCAAGTCACGATCACGCCCGACAAGAAGGACATCGAGGTCGTGATCAACCTCACCGAGGGTGATCGCTACACGGTCGAGGGCGTGACCTACAGCGGCAACATGCTGCTCAACGAGCAGACCCTCGACGAGCTCAACCAGGTCGAGGTGGGCGAGTACTTCAATCGCCGCCAGGTGGTCGATACCAGCGAGGCCATCGGCAGCCGGATGGGTGACTACGGTTACGCCTTCGCCCGGGTCGAGCCGCGTCCGCAGATCGACGAGGACGACAAGACGGTTGTGGTGGACTTCAACCTGCAGCCGGGTAGCCGGGTGAGCGTCCGCCGGATCGAATTCCAGGGGAACTACAACACAAACGAGGTCGTCTATCGCCGCGAGATGCGGCAGATGGAAGGCAGCTGGTATGCCGGTGACAAGCTCGATCGCTCCAAGGAACGTCTCGAGCGCCTGCCCTCGGTGCAGACCGTCGAGCAGCAGGTCAAGCCGGTGCCCGATGCCCCGGACCAGGTCGACGTCCAGTACGACATCACCGAGCAGCTCTCCGGTTCGCTCTCCGCCGGCGTGGGCTACTCCCAGGCCGAGGGCGTGCTGTTCAACGTCGGGCTCAACCAGCCCAACTTCCTCGGCACCGGCAAGGAAGTCGGCATCAACGTCGAGCGCAGCTCCTTCCGCGAGTACTACCAGTTCAACTACCGCGACCCGTATTTCACGGTCAACGGCGTCAGCCAGGGCTTTGGCCTCTACTACCAGAAGCAGGACGGTACCGAGCTGTCGCTGTCGCGCTACCTGGTCGATTCGTTCGGCGGCAACATCAACTTCGGCGTGCCGCTCTCGGAGCTGACCTACGCCCAGATCGCCTTCGGCCTCGAGAGCCAGGAGATCAAGGCCACCACCGCCTCGCCCAGCTGGGTGACCGGTGACGACGGCGGCCCGGGCTTCGACGGCGAGCAGTTCTACACCTATACCGTTCGTCCGTCGTGGCGCTACGACTCGCGCAATCGCCACCTCTTCCCGACCGCCGGCCAGTACCACAAGCTCTCGGGCACGGTGGCCATCCCGGGCAGCGACCTGACCTACGTCAAGGGCGAGTACGATGGCGAGTTCTATTTCCCGCTGACCGAGATGTTCACGCTGCAGGCCCATGGCAACGTCGGCCAGATCAAGACCTACGGCGACACGCAGAGCGATTACAGCGGCGTGAGCCCGTTCTACGATGGCGTGCCGCCGTTTCTCAACTACTTCACCGGCGGCATCCGCTCGGTACGAGGCTACGAGGACTACTCACTCGGCCCGCGCGACAACAACGATGACCCGATGGGCGGCACCTTCAAGCTCAATGGCGGACTGGCGGTGTACTCGCCGCTGCCGTTTTTGACCGAGCAGCGTGACTCGGTGCGCATGTCGCTGTTCTGGGACATCGGCAACGCCTACCGCGATGTCGAGGACTTCAAGGCCGACACGCTGCGCCAGTCGGTGGGCGTGGGGCTGAGCTGGATTTCCCCGGTGGGGCCGCTGATGTTCAGCTACGCCCAGCCGCTCAACGACGAGCCGGGCGACCGCACCCAGAACTTCCAGTTCTCCATCGGCGCCTCGTTCTGATGCCCTCGGGGCAAGGGCTGGCTGTGGCATAATGAGCCCCCATCGTGGAGGCGGACGTCGTGGCGGCGTCCATTCGGCCCACCCGGGTCCAGATGTTTCAGGAGATGATCGCGTGATTCGCTTGGTTCAACGATTGGCTTTTCTGACCGTCGCGTTGTGCGCGCCGGTGCTGGCCCAGGCCGCGGACGACATCAAGATCGGTTTCGTCAATTCCTCCGTGCTGCTGGAACAGGCCCCGCAGGCAGAGCGTGCGAAACAGCAACTCGAGCAGGAGTTTTCCTCACGAGAAGAGGAGTTGCGCCAGTTGCGCCAGGAGATCCAAGGGCTGGAAGGGCGTCTCAACCGCGAGAGCGTGACGATGAGCGAGTCCGATCGCAGCGGCCTGGAGCGCGAACTCAACCGCAAGTTGCGGGACCTGCAGCGCCAGCAGAGCAACTTCCGCGACGACCTCAACCTGCGCAAGAACGAGGAACTCGGCAAGCTGCAGCGGCTGGTGCTGGAGGCGATCCGCGAGGTGGCCCGCGAGAAGGGCTATGACCTGGTGCTCTCCGAAGGCGTGGTCTACTCCGCCGACCGGGTGGAGCTGACCGAGGACGTGCTCGACCGGCTCGAGCAGCAAGGCCGCTGATCGCGGTCGGGCCGGAGTCGCGGTGAGCACGCCCGCCAGTACGAGCGCGACCGTCGGCGAAATCGCCGACTGGCTCGACGCCGAGATCACCCACGAGGCCGCTACCCGGATCACGGGAGCGGCCTCGTTGGCCTCGGCCACCGCCAGCGAAATGGCGTACTACGACGGCGATCGCAAGGCCGCCGACACCGCCGCGCAGACCTCCGCCGGGCTGGTGATTACCACCGCCGGCGGGCGCTCGAGCCTGCCCTCGGGGAGCGCGGTGCTTGTGGTGAGCGATCCGCGGCTGGCCTTCGCACGTGCCCTCGAGCGTCTCTATGCGCGGCCGGCAGCCCCGGTCGGGGTTCACCCCACCGCGGTGGTCGCCGACGGGGCCGAGATCGACCGCACCGCGAGCGTCGCGGCCCAGGCGGTCATCGGCGAGGGCACGCGCATCGAGGCCGGGGCGGAGATCGGGCCGGGCTGCATGGTGGGCAGGAACGTCCTCATCGGGGTGAATACGCGGTTGATCGCGCGGGTGACCGTGCTCGACGACAGCGTGATCGGCGCGCGATGCGTGATCCAGCCCGGGGTGGTGATTGGCTCGGACGGTTTCGGGCTGGCGCAGGAACACGGCGCCTGGCGACGCGTCCCGCAGGTGGGGCGCGTGGTGATCGGCAATGACGTCGATATCGGCGCGAACACCACCATCGATCGCGGGGCGCTCGACGACACCGTCATCGACGACGGGGTCAAGCTGGACAACCTGATCCAGATTGCACACAACGTGCGGATCGGGGCCCACTCGGCCATCGCGGGCTGCGCCGGTCTGGCCGGCTCCAGCGAGGTCGGCCGTCATTGCACGCTGGGCGGCGGGGTCGGGCTTGCCGGCCACCTGACGTTGGCGGACAACGTCCACATCACCGGCATGTCGATGGTTACCCGCTCGATTCACCGCCCGGGTGTCTATTCCGCCGGCACGCCGCTGGACAGCAACGAGCGCTGGCATCGCAACGCCGCGCGCTTCAAACAACTCGACCGGCTGGCACGCCGGGTGAAACAACTGGAAAAGCAGCTCGGCGACACGCCGACGCGTGAGGAAGATTCGTGAGCGAAGACCAAACCATGAACGTGCAGGAGATCATGGACCTCCTGCCGCACCGTTACCCGTTCCTGCTGATCGACCGGGTAGTCGACTGGGCACCGGACGAGTACCTGGTGGCGATCAAGAACGTCACCTTCAACGAGCCGTTTTTCCAGGGACACTTTCCGGTCCGCCCGATCATGCCGGGCGTGCTCGTCACCGAGGCGATGGCGCAGGCCACCGGCGTGCTGGCGTTTCGCAGCAATGGCGGCAAGCCCAAGGAGAACGCGCTCTACATGCTCGTCGGTCTCGACGACGTGTCGTTCCGCCGCATGGTGGAGCCGGGCGACCAGCTCACCATCCGGGTCGAGATCAAGCGCATGGCCCGCGGCATGGGTATCTTCAATTGCGAGGCCCACGTGGGTGACGAACTCGCCGCCCGGGCAACGGTCAAGTGCGTGGCCAAGGAAGTGACCGAGTGATTCATTCGACCGCGATCATCAGTGATCAAGCGCGGCTGCACGACAGCGTGTCGGTCGGTCCGTTCGCCATCATCGAGGGCGAGGTCGAGATCGGCGCCAACACGGTCGTCGAGTCGCATGCCGTGATCAAGGGACCCTGCCGGATCGGGGCCGACAACCACATCTTCAGTCACGCCGTGATCGGGGAGGTGCCGCAGGATCTCAAGTATGCCGGCGAGCGCACCTTCCTCGAGATCGGGGATCGCAACCGCATCCGCGAATTCTCCACCATTCACCGCGGCACCGGTGGTGGCGGTGGCCTGACGCGGCTGGGCTCCGACATCCTGGTGATGGCCTATGCCCACGTCGCGCACGACTGCCTGGTGGGGGACCACGTCATCCTCGCCAATGCCGCCTCGCTGGCGGGACACGTCGAGGTGGGCGAGCATGCCATCTTCGGTGGTTTCGCGGTGGCGCACCAGTTCTGCCATATCGGCGCGCATGCCTTTATCGGCGGTTTCTCCAAGGTATCCAAGGACGTGGTCCCGTTCGTGATGGCGGACGGCGCCCGAGCACGCGCGATCGGCCTGAACAAGGAGGGCCTGAAGCGCCGCGGGTTCTCCCAGGAAACCATCACGCTGCTCAACCGCTGCTTCCGTCAACTGGTCAAGCGCCAGGGCGACGATCTGGCCTGGACCGAGTTCGAGCAGGCCGCCGAAACCGAACCCGCCCTGGCCGAGATGCTCGACTTCATCCGCGAGAGCGACCGCGGCATCACGCGCTGATGGCGGCGCGGGGCCTCGGCCCCGCTCGGCAACGCCACCACCCATCCCGATTACCTGCCAACGCCATGACCGTCAGCCATCCCGCCGAACGCATCGAGCATGACAGCCTGGGCGAGGTCCGCCTGCCCGCCGACGCCCTCTACGGCCCGCAGACGCAACGCGCGGTCGACAACTTTCCGGTCAGCGGTCGCCCCATGCCGGTCGCCTTCGTCGATGCGCTCTGTCGTCTCAAGGGTGCCTGCGCGCGCGGGAACCAGCAGATCGGCACGCTCGACGCGGCGCGCGCCGAGGACATCTCGAGCGTGGCGGAGCGGCTGGTGGCGGGACTGGCGGAAGGCCGGTTCCGTGACGCCTTCCCGGTCGACGTCTACCAGACCGGCTCGGGCACCTCGAGCAACATGAACGCCAACGAGGTGATCGCGCACCTGGCCGCGGACGCGGACGTGCACCCCAACGATCACGTCAACATGAGCCAGAGCTCCAACGACATCGTGCCGAGCGCCATCCGGGTGATGTCGGTGCTGCGTGTCGAGCGTGACATGTTGCCTGCCCTGGCCCATCTGGAGACGGTCCTGCTCGGTCGCGCGACGGAACTGCGCGACGTGGTCAAGACCGGGCGCACGCACCTGATGGATGCCACGCCCATTCGCTTCGACCAGGTGATCGAGGGCTACGTCGAGCAGCTGCGCGGCTGGAGGCTCGCCCTGGAGCAGGCGCGCGACCGCAATCTCGCGCTGCCGCTCGGCGGCACGGCCGTGGGCACCGGCCTGAATGCGCCGGCGGGCTTTGCCCAGGCGAGCGTCGACGCCCTCAACCGCAGCCTGGGACGCGACTGCCCCTTCGCCCTGTTGCAGCGCCCGGCGGCCGGCATGAGCGTGCAGGACGATGCGCTCGCGCTGAGTTCGGCGCTCCGCGGCGTCGCGGTGTTCCTGCACAAGCTGGCCAACGACCTGCGCTGGATGAACAGTGGCCCGCTAGCCGGCCTGGGCGAGATCAGCCTGCCGGCGCTGCAGCCGGGCAGCTCGATCATGCCGGGCAAGGTCAACCCGGTGGTACCGGAATCGGTGACGATGGTCGCCGTGCAGGTCCAGGGCCTCGATCACGCCATTGCCATGGCGGCGCAGTCCGGCAACTTCGAGCTCAACGTGATGTTCCCGCTGGTCGCCTCCAACCTCGACGAGATGATCCACCTGGCCTCGAGCGCCTCCCGGCTGCTGGCCGACAAGGCCATCGCCGGGTTCACCGTCAACCGCGACCGCATCGAGCGTGACCTCGCGGCCAACCCGATCCTGGTCACGGCGCTCAACCCGGTGATCGGTTACGAGGCGGGTGCCGCGATCGCCAAGCGGGCGTACGCCGAGGGGCGGGCGGTGATCGAGGTGGCGCGCGAGATGACCGATCTCGACGAGGCGGCCCTCGCCGATTTGCTCGACCCGCGGCGGTTGACCGGCGAGGGCTAGGTCGCCGCCAACCGGCGCGCCAGCATCCCGACGGCCAGCTCGGCGAGACGATCGAGCGCGCCGCCCGCACCGAGTCGCTCGCGGATTTCCGCGAGGGCGGCCCGCTGCCCATGCGGCCCCTGGTCGGCGAGGATGGTCTCGAGGTCCGCTGCCAGGCGTGCCGGGGTCGCCTCGAGCTGGATCCGTTCCGGGACGGCGGCATGGCCGAGGATGACGTTCGGCAGGCCGACATGCTCGAGCCGCACCAGGCGTTTCGCCAGCGCGTAGGTAAGCGCGTTGCTGCGGTAGGCGATCACCTGGGGCGTGCCGATCAGCGCGGCCTCCAGCGTGGCGGTGCCGCTGGCGACGAGCAGCGCGTCACTGGCGGCCATGACCTGCCGCGCGCCGCCGTCGGTGACGACCAGTCGGTCCCGCAGCGCGGCCGACGGGGCCGCCGCCTCGATCCGGGCCTCGAGCCAGTCGGGGGCGATCGAGTCCGCGCGCGGGACGACGAAGCGGCGTTCGGGATCGGCCGCCCGCAGGCGCTCGGCGGTCTCGAGGAATGCCGGCAGCAGGCGCTCGATTTCGCCGCGACGGCTGCCCGGCAGCAGGCCGATCAGTGGCGTCGCCTCGGCAAGCGAGAGGGCCGTCCGCGCGCTCGTTCGGTCCGGCGCCTCACGCTCGATCAGGTCGAGCAACGGATGGCCGACATGCGTGGTCGGCAGGCCGTGCCGCTCGAACAGTGGCACCTCGAAGTCGAACAGCACCGCGAGCCGGTCGGCGTAGCGATGGAAATGCTTCGCGCGGCCCGCCCGCCACGCCCAGACCTGCGGTGCGACGAAGAAAAGCACCGGGATGCCGCGGGCCCTGGCGGCCTTGGCGAGGCGCTGGTTGAATTCCTGGAAGTCGATCGCGATGACGAGATCCGGCCGGTGCCGGTCGAGCGCCTCGACCAGGGTGTGCATCGCCGCGCGCAGCTGGCCATAGTGGCGCAGCACCTCGACCAGCCCCATCACCGAGACCTGGTCCATGTCGACGATGGTGTCGATGCCGGCGGCCCGCGACCGGGCGCCACCCAGGCCCAGGGCGGTCAGCCCCGGCAGGCGCTCGGCCAGACGTGCCATCAGTTCGGCGGCGTACATGTCGCCGGAGGCCTCGCCGGCGGCGAACAGGATGCGCGGTCGGTCGTTGGATGAATTCAAGCGGTCCCCGCAACGCGGAAAGTGGAGCAATGACGATGGGCGCGAGTATGCCGCAAGCCGACCTGTTTGACGATCTGGACGCCGCCGGCTGCTACTGCGGCGTCGACGAGGCCGGTCGCGGTCCATTGGCCGGCCCGGTTGTCGCCGCGGCCGTCATCCTCGACCCGGTCCGGCCGATCCGTCTGCTCGACGACTCGAAGAAGCTCACCGAGAGTCGTCGCGAGGCCCTGTTCGACGAGATACGCGAGCACGCGGCGGGCTGGGCGATCGCCGAGGCGAGCGTGGCCGAGATCGACGAGCTCAATATCCTGCATGCCTCGATGCTCGCCATGCGCCGGGCGGTGTTGTCGTTGCTGGACGACGGTCACGCCCTCGACCGCGCCCATGTCGACGGCAACCGGTGCCCGGAACTCCCGGTGCTCGGCCGGGCCCTGGTGGGCGGGGACGCCTCCGACCCGGCCATCGCCGCGGCCTCGATACTGGCCAAGGTCTCGCGCGATCGCCAGATCGTCGCCCTCGACGCGGCGCACCCCGGCTACGGACTGGCCCGGCACAAGGGCTATCCCACGCCCGCGCACCTGGCGGCCCTCGCCGAGCTGGGGCCCAGCCCGATCCATCGCCGCTCCTTCGCCCCGGTGCGTCGCCTCTGCCTGCCGGACGAGCCCTGCTGAGCGCCTAGCGGGCGTCGTCACGCAGCCCGACGAAGTCGGGGTAGTTGCCGAGGAACAGGTCGGTCAGCGAGGGATTGAAATGCCGACCGCGCTCGGCGGCGAACAGGTCGCGGATGCGCGCGTCCTCCCAGGCCGGCTTGTAGGCGCGCGCGAACGACAGGGCGTCGAACACGTCGGCGATCGCCACCAGCCGTCCCTCGATCGAAATGCCGTCGCCGGAGAGCCCGCGCGGGTAGCCGCTGCCGTCCCAGCGCTCGTGGTGCTCGTGGGCGATGATCGCGGCCGCCTGGAGGAGCGGGCGCTCGGACGCCTTGAGGATGCCGTGTCCGAGCGAGGTGTGGGCCTGCATCTCGCGGAACTCCTCGTCGGTGAGACGGCCGGGCTTGTTGAGAATGCGGTTGGGGATCGCGATCTTGCCGACATCATGCAGCGGCGCGGCGCGATGGATGGTGGTGACGTGTTCTTCCGAAAGCCCGGCGAGTCGCGCCAGGTGCCGGGCGTAGGCGGCCACGCGGCCGACATGGTCGCCGGTCTCCTTGGAGCGCGCCTCGCAGAGCTCGCCCATCAGCCGGACCAGCGTGCCCTGGGTGCTCTCCAGCTCCTCGTTGAGTGCCCCGATCTGGGCGAGACCGTCGTTCACCGAGCGTTCCAGTTCGCTCTGGAAATCCTGCTGCAACTGATATAAGCGCGCCTTGTAGCCCTGCATGAACCAGCTGATGATGGCGAGAAAGAGCAGGGCGGTGAACTGGCCGCCCAGGGCCAGATCGCTGTAGTCGAGCGGTGCGATCCGGGTCCAGTGCAGGGTGTAGACCCCCAGCGCGAGGGCGAGGAACACGGCATCCCAGCGGACCAGGCTCGCCGGGCGCACCACCAGGAACGCGGCGATCGGCGGGAACAGCAGCATCCACAGGATATCGAAGCTTTCCTGCTCCCCCAGGTACGCGAAGCTGATCAGGTAGGGCATCAGCAGCGCCAGGTAGACGCGTTTGGGCCCGGCCCAGTCCCGGTGCCGCGTGGCCGGCACGAGCAGCAGCACGGCCGCGAACATCAGCCCGTGCACCACCGAGAACAGGGGGCGATCGATCAGCAGGTTGGCGATCGACGAGGCGAACAGCAACGCGAGGTTGAGATACAGAAAGCGGACGAACCACTGGCTCGGGTCCGGCTGACGGGGCGCTGGGGAAGGCGGACGGGGCCGGTCGTCTCGGGTCATGGGGCGCAGGGTCGCAAGATGGCTGACGGGGGCGGCCCGACTATATCAGGTACTCGCCGGGCTGCTCGCGGGAGAGGAATCCGGCCGGCGAGGCCGAGGGGCCGTAGGCGCCCGACTGCAGCACGGCGAGGCAGTCCCCTGGGCCGAGCGACGGCAGCGACTGCTTCCTGCCGAGCACGTCCAGCGGCGTGCACAGCGGCCCGGCGATGTCGACACGGTCATCCGCCGGGGCGTCGAGGTGATCGGCGGCCACCAGCGGCCAGTTGCGTCGCAGTACCGCGCCGAGGTTGCCCGAGAGGGCGAGGTGATGGTGCATGCCGCCATCGCAGACGAGGTAGCTCGTGCCGCGCGAGGTCTTGCGATCGACCACGCGCGTGAGATACACCCCCGCACCGGCCACCAGGAAGCGTCCCAGTTCCAGGCGCGTGTCGATACGTATCCCGCCCGCTCGGGCCAGGGTGTCGACCCGGGCGGCGAACCGGGCGAACGCGGGGGCGAGCCGGTCGAGGTCGAGCGGCCGCTCTCCGGGGTGGTAGGCCACGCCCAGCCCCGGTCCGACGATCAGCTCGGCCGGCGTGTAGCCGCTCGAGCGCTGCCAGTCGTCCAGCAGGTCGGTCCATGCCTCCAGGGTGGCCGCGATCGCCTCGGTGTCGAGGCTCTGCGAGCCGGCGAACAGGTGCAGGCCCACCAGGTCGATGCCGCCCTCGGCCAGCGCCTCGCGCTGCGCGAGGATGGCCGGTATCGCCTCGCTGTCGATGCCGAACGGCCGCGCGCCGCCGCCCATGTGCATGCCCGAGCCTTTCAGCGCGAACGGCGGGTTGACCCGCAGGGCCACCGTCGCGCGCCTACCCAGGGTGGTGGCCTCGACCATGATGCGCTCAAGCTCGCCGGTCGACTCGGCGTTGATGGTGATCCCGTGGCGGATTGCGTGGCGGTGCTCGGCGCGGGACTTCGCCGGTCCGGCGATCGAGAGCTTCTGTCCGCTGGCGGCCACCTCGCCGGCCAGCTGCATCTCGGCCAGCGAGGCACAGTCGAAGCCGTCGACCAGGCCGGCCATGTGTCGCACCAGCGGCGGGAACGGGTTGGCCTTGATCGCGTAGTGGACACCGATCGACTCGGGCAGGGCCGAGCGCAACGCCGTGGCCGCCGCGTCCAGGCAGCGCCGGCTGTAGAGGTAGGCGGGGGTCTGCGGGACACGCGCCGAGAGCGGCTGGCCGTCGATCGCCAGCTGGCCGTCCTGTCGCCCCCAGCACGCGGCCAGGGGGGCGAGTGTCTGTTCGAGGACCGCGTGGCCGTCGCCGGGCAGGCTGTCGTCATGCATCGCCCTGTCGTCATGCATCGCCATGGCTCATCGTGTCTCCGTGTTGGTGCCTGCAACGTTCAGCAGGGCGCGTCGATCGAACTTGCCGTTGGCCGAGCGGGGCAACGCCGCGTGCCGGACGATCTCGGCCGGTTGCTGGTAGGGGGCGAGATGCAGCCGCAGGTGGCGACGGATGCTGTCCAGGTCCGTCTCCAGCGGTGCGACATGCAGGGCCAGTCGCTGGTTGCCGCTCTCCGGGTCGGGTAGCCCGAGCGCGATCGCCTCCTCGACGCCGGCCGCGCCGTGGGCGACCGATTCGATCTCCTCGGGACTGATGCGAAAACCGCCGACCTTGAGCTGCTCGTCGAGCCGCCCCTCGAAGAACAGGCAGCCGGACGCGTCCATGCCGACCCGATCGCCGCTATAGACCACCCGCTCGGCGGTGGCGTCCGGCCAGCCGGGCGGCGGGCGACGAAAGCGCCTCGCGGTCGCCTCCGGGTCGTTGATGTAGCCGAGCGCGACCAGCGGCCCGCCCTGGATCAGCTCGCCGCTCTCGCCGGGGCCCAGCAACCGGCCGGTGTCGTCGACCAGGCCGACGGTGGTTCCCGGCAACGGGTAGCCGATCGCCGCGGGGTGCCGGTCGACCTCGTCGGGGGGCAGGTAGGTCGCCCGGAAGGCCTCTGTCAGGCCGTACATCAGGAACAATCCTGTGGCCGGACGGGCCTCGCGCAAGCGGCGGACCGCGGCCACCGGCAGGGCGCCGCCGGAGTTGGTCAGCACGCGCAACTCCGGGGCCTCGGCGAGCCACGGCTGGCGTGACAGCGGGACGAGCAGGCCGGGCGTGCCGGCGAGGACGGTCGCCCGCTCGCGGAGCAAGGAACGCTTGAGGTCGGCGGGCAGCAGGTAGTCGTCGAGGTAGACCGCCGCGCCGCGGGACAGCCCGGTGGTGACCTGCGAGAAGCCGTAGTCGAACGCCAGCGGGAGGATGGCGGCGATCACGTCATCCCCCCGCAGGCCGAGGTAGTCGGCCACCACGGCCGTGCCGGCGTCGAGGTTGCCCTCGCTGACCATCACGCCCTTGGGCAGCCCGGTGCTGCCCGAGGTGAAGAACAGCATCGCCAGGCGCTCCGGGTCGGGACGGCGCGTCCCGTCCGGTGGGCGCGCTGGGTCGATCGAGGCCGGCTCGGCGACGGGCCGGGGCGCCTCGCCACCGGCAGGCCACCAGCTCCAGGTGGCGTCGAGGTCGCCCTGGCCGCACTGCTTGAGACGCGGGCGATCGGCGAGCAGGCCGCGGGCCTCGCAACGGCCGAGCTGGTGCTCGACCTGTTCGGGGCGCAGGCCCGGATGCGCCGGAGCGGGCACGATCTCCTCGGCGAGCATGGCGAGCAGCCAGACGACCGTCTCGACGGATTTGCCGGCCCACACCACCACCCGGTCGCCGGCCGACAGCTCGAGCGCGCGCAGCGTCTCCCGGGCCCCCTCCAGGCGGCGGGCCAGCCCGGCGTAGTCGAGCCATTCCCGCCGGTCACCCAGTGCGCGGGCGTCCGGGCGGGTGCGGGCCTGCCGGTCGATGGCGGAAATGAGGTCGATGGGCATGGACGGCTGGTCTTGGGCAGTGTCCGGATGGGACAGGTATACTCTGCGGTCTTTGGCGGGCGCTTGCCCGGCCGGCGTCGACGTGCCGGCGCGACGGCCGGGCGAACGCGGACGGCGAATTTTAGCACGCCCCTTCGGCCGTCCGCGCGGCACCACGCTCGTCGTGCCGCGGCGTGCGTCGGTTTTTGCAACGGCCAGTTTTTTGGAACAACGCGTATGGCAGGCAACACCTTCGGCACCCTGTTTCGGGTCACGACATTCGGCGAATCCCACGGCGCGGCGCTCGGCGCGATCGTCGACGGTTGCCCGCCGGGCCTGCCGCTGACCGAGGCGGACCTGCAGGCCGATCTCGACCGGCGCCGGCCCGGCACCTCGCGGCATACCACCCAGCGTCGCGAACCCGACCAGGTGCGCATCCTGTCGGGCGTTTTCGAGGGCGAGACCACCGGCACGCCCATCGGGCTGTTGATCGAGAACGTCGACCAGCGTTCCAAGGACTACTCCAAGATCGCCGAGCAGTTCCGGCCCGGCCATGCCGACTACAGCTACCGGCAGAAGTACGGGGTGCGCGACTACCGCGGTGGCGGTCGCTCCTCGGCCCGCGAGACCGCCATGCGCGTCGCCGCCGGCGCCATCGCCAAGAAATGGCTGGCCGAGAACCACGGCGTGGCCGTGCGCGGTCACCTCTCCCAGCTAGGTCCCATCACCCTCGACGACGGCTGCTTCGACTGGTCGGCCGTCGGCGAGAACCCGTTCTTCTGGCCCTGTGCGGCGCAGGTGCCGGCACTCGAGACCTTCATGGACGAGTTGCGTCGTTCCGGCGATTCGGTGGGGGCGAAGGTGACGGTGCGCGCCGAAGGCTGCCCGCCGGGCTGGGGCGAGCCGGTGTTCGATCGCCTGGATGCCGACATCGCCCATGCCCTGATGGGCATCAACGCGGTCAAGGGGGTCGAGATCGGTGACGGTTTCGACTGCGTCGACGCCCGGGGCACCGAATTCCGCGACGAGATCACGCCCGACGGCTTTCTCAGCAACCACGCCGGCGGCGTACTCGGCGGCATCTCCAGCGGCCAGGACATCGTCGCGCACCTGGCATTGAAGCCCACCTCCAGTATCCGTCTGCCCGGCCGCAGCATCGACAGGCAGGGCGCAGCCACCGAGGTGGTCACCACCGGTCGACACGACCCCTGCGTCGGTATCCGGGCCACGCCCATCGCCGAGGCGATGCTGGCCCTCACCCTGATGGATCACGCGCTGCGCCAGCGTGGCCAGTGCGGCGATCTCGCCACCGACACGCCGGTGGTGCCCGCCGGGGAAGGCTCCACGCCCGACCGATGAGCGCTCAGCCGGCAGGACAGGGCGGGGCATCGGGCCTCAACCCGATCCGGCTGGGGTACTTCGCGTTCTTCCTCGGGCTCGGCATCTACCTGCCGTATTTCAGCCCCTACCTGATCGAGCAGGGTTTTTCCCCCGACACGGTCGGCGCGATGCTGGCCATGGTCATGGCCGCCAAGCTGATCGCCCCGCCGCTGCTGGGCTGGGCGGTCGATCACAGCGGCCGGGTGGTCGCATGGCTGATCGCTGCGGCGGGCATCAGCGGTCTGCTGGCGGCGGGCCTCGGGGTGCTGGGCGGGCTCGAGTCCGGGTTGCTCGGCTGGATGGTGCTGCTGGTGCTGTTCGGCTTTTTCTGGCAACCGCTGCTCTCGCAACTGGACGTCGCCGCGCTGCGCCTGACCGGCCCGGCGCCGGAGCGCTACCCGGCTTTGCGGGCCTGGGGCTCGATCGGTTTCATCGTCGCCTCGGTCGGGCTCGGTGCGCTGATCGACCGGGTCGGGCTGGTGGCGGTGCCCTGGCTGATGGCCGCGGCGCTGGTGGCGCTGGCGCTGGTCCTGTGGCGCGTGCCGGAGCCGGGTGTGCCGCGCGAGAACGGCCAGGCGCCGGTCTCGATCCGTGCGCGGCTCAAGGAGCCGGCCATGCTGGGCTTCTTCGCCGGATCCTTCCTGATCAACCTCGCCCACGGCGTCTACTACGCCTTCTTCTCCGTCCATCTCGCCGACCTGGGGTATTCGGCCACGGCGATCGGCCTGTTGTGGGCCCTGGGCGTTGTGGCCGAAATCGTGCTGTTCTTCCTCCTGCCCGGGTTGCGCAATCGGTTCGCGCCGGTCGTGCTGTTGCTGGTCGCGATCGCCCTGATGGCGCTGCGTTGGCTGCTGATCGGTTACCAGGCCGATGTGCTTGCCTGGTTGTTGTTCGCGCAGCTGTTGCACGCGGCCAGCTTCGGCATGACCCATGCCGTGGGCATCTGGGTGATCGATCACCAGTTCCCCGGTCGGGCGCATGCCCGTGGCCAGGCCATTCTCTCGGCGGTGAGCTACGGTGGCGGGGCGGCGATCGGCCTGTACCTTGCCGGACAGCTCTGGGGTAGAGTGGAGCCCGGCACGGCCTTCGCCGCCATGACCATCGCCAGCCTGCTGGCCTTCGCGCTGATTCTCGCCAGCCGGCGGGTGGTGCGCTGGTCGCCGGGCGAGCGCGAGGCCGCCCCACGATCCCCTGGTTGAACCCGAGGAGTGCCTTGCAGCACGTGAACCAGACGTCCCCCAGCCCAGACGAGCTTCCCGCCAGCGTCGCCGCGGCCGACTGGTACCGCGGCCCGGTGGGACGGCTGGTGGCCGAGGACTTGATAAGTCTTCTGGCCCGCCGAGCGGAAACGGCCTTCGGCTACCACGCCCTGGTGCTGGGGGAGGCGGGCGCCGAGTTCGCTCAGCGCTTCGACTGGAACCGCCAGCTGCGCATCGGTCACCAGGTGCTCGCCGGGCCGCCCGGCAACCTGTCGGCCGGGCGGCTGCCGGTCGATCTCGACGCGCTGCCGATCGAAAGCGAGGCGGCCGATCTAGTGATCGCGCTGCACGTGCTCGAGGACCGGCGCAACCCGCACGAGATCCTGCGCGAGATCGACCGGACGCTGCGTCCCGAGGGGCGGTTGCTGCTGGTGGGGATCAATCCGACCAGCCTGCTTCACCTGAGGGCCCGCGTCTGGCCGCGCTGTCATGCGCCGCTGGCGCTCGGCCACCATCATCCGGCCTGGCGGGTGGTCGACTGGCTGCGTGTGCTCGGTTACCGGATCGAGGCGATCGAGCCGGTCGGCGGGGTAGCGCCCTGGTGTCGCGAGAGCGCCTATCGTCGCTGCGAGCGCCTGCGCCGGATCAGCGGCGAGTGGGCCTGGTTCCTCAATGGCCTGTACGTGATCGATGCCACTCGGCGCGTCGCCCGACCCACGCCTGCCAAGTCGGGCTTCCGGCTGTCTTCGCTGGTCGGCCAGCCGGTCCGCGGCGAGGTGGCGGGCTTCCGCCGTGCCCCCTCCCACACCAAGCGCTGACCGAGTCATCATGCAAGCAGACGACGTTTCTTCCACCCGCCGCCGCAAGGTGGTCCACGCCTGGACCGACGGCGGTTGTCGCGGCAATCCCGGTCCCGGGGGCTGGGGCGCGGTGCTGCGCTTCGGCGAGCACGAGCGCGACCTTTGGGGTGCGGATACCGAGACCACCAACAACCGCATGGAGCTCACCGCGGCGATCGAGGCGCTCGATGCCTTGAAGGAGCCCTGCGAGGTGCACCTGACCACCGATTCGCAATACGTCCGCCAGGGCATCACCGAATGGATCCACAACTGGCGGCGGCGCAACTGGCGCACGGCGGCCGGCAAGCCGGTCAAGAACGCCGAACTGTGGCAGCGCCTCGAGCGGGCCGCCGCCCGGCACGAGGTCCACTGGCACTGGACGCGCGGTCACGTCGGCCACCCGGAGAACGAGCGTGCCGACCAGCTCGCCAACCGGGCGATGGACGAGGCGGCCGCGGGCTGACGCGATGACACGAGCGCCATGGGCCTCGGCGGGCGTTGCCGGCAAGATGGCGTTTTACCCCCGGGGCAGGGAATCCCTGGGCGGCCATCCATGGGACACTGCGGTTATCGGCTGACCGCCCTCAGCGAGGGAGCGAGACCATGACGGAAACGGCCCGGACGGAAGAACGCTGGCACGCCGAGTCGGTCGAGACAGTGCTCGATGCGCTGGATGCGAGTGGCGATGGCCTGAGCGGCGACGAGGTCGAGCGCCGCCACGAGCGGCACGGGCCCAATCGCCTGCCGGAACCCGAGCGACCCGGCGCCTGGCGCCGCCTGCTGCGCCAGTTCCACAATATCCTCATCTACGTCCTGCTGGCCGCCGCGGTGGTGACGGCGCTGATGGCCCATTGGGTCGATACCGCCGTAATCCTCGCCGTGGTGGTGGCCAACGCCGTGATCGGCTTCATCCAGGAGGGGCGTGCCGAGCGGGCGATGAGCGCGATTCGGGGAATGCTGGCGCTCAAGGCCGGGGTGATCCGTGACGGTCGGCGCCAGGCGGTGTCCGCCGAGGAGCTGGTCCCCGGCGATATCGTGCTGCTCGAAGCCGGCGACCGGGTGCCGGCCGACCTGAGGCTGTCGCGCGGACACAACCTGCATATCCAGGAAGCGGTGCTGACCGGCGAGTCCGTGGCGGTGGGGAAGGGCACCGATCCGGTCGAGCCGGATGCCGCCGTCGCCGACCGGCGTTCGATGACGTTCAGCGGCACGCTGGTCACCAGCGGCCAGGGGCGCGGCGTGGTGGTGGCGATCGGCGAGGAGACGGAAATCGGCCGCATCTCCGGGATGCTCTCGGAGGTGGAGTCGCTGACCACGCCGCTGGTCGAGCAGATGGATCGTTTCGGGCGCTGGCTTACCGTGGTCATCCTGGCGATCGCGGCATTGATCCTCGCGATGGGCGTGTTCTGGCGCGACATGGCCTTCGAGGCGTTGTTCATCGCCGTGGTCGGCCTGTCGGTCGCGGCCATCCCGGAGGGGCTGCCGGCCGTCCTCACGATCACGCTGGCGATCGGCGTGCAGGCCATGGCGCGGCGCCAGGCCATCGTGCGCCTGCTCCCTGCCATCGAGACGGTCGGCTCGGTTTCGGTCATCTGTACCGACAAGACCGGCACCCTGACACGCAACGAGATGGCGGTGACCGTGGTCGCGACGGCCGAGTCGGAGTACACCGTCGAGGGCGAGGGCTACTCGCCGCTCGGCCAGGTGTGGCACGACCAGCAGCCGGTGGAGGACGACGACTGCGGCGTGCTGCGGGAACTGGCGCGGGCCGGGTTGATGTGCAACGACGCCAGCATCGATCGACGCGATGAAGAATGGCGGGTCGAGGGCGACCCGATGGAGGGGGCGCTGATCGCGCTCGCCGGCCGTGTCGGACTGGAGATAGGGGCCGAACAGGATCGCTGGCAACGCACCGATGCCATCCCCTTTGATGCCGAACACCGTTTCATGGCGACGCTCGATCACGATCACGAGGGACATGCCTGCCTGTTCCTCAAGGGGGCGCCCGAGAAGCTGCTCGAGATGTGCGACCGCGAGCGGACCCTCGACGGCGAGGCGAGGCCGATCGACGTCGAGCGTTGGCGCGAGCGGGCCCATGATCTCGCCTCGCGCGGGCACCGCATGCTGGCGGTGGCGGCGCGTCCTGCCGAGACGGGGCAGACCGTGCTCGAGCGCAGCGAGGTCGAGTCGGGGCTGGTGTTCCTCGGCCTGCTCGGGCTGTCCGACCCGCCGCGGCCGGAGGTGCCCGAGGCGGTGAGCGAATGCCGTCCGGCCGGGATACGCGTCAAGATGATCACCGGCGATCACGTCGGCACCGCCACGGCCATCGCCGCCGAGATCGGCCTGGAGAACCCGGACGGGGCCCTGACGGGGGGCGATATCGAGGCCTTGAGCGACGAGCAGCTCCGGGATCGCGTGCTGGAGGTCGACGTCTACGCCCGTACCAGCCCGGAG
>Ga0102930_1000081_pt1 | contig 29355 bp, 31 predicted proteins | sample SalPon1_B_H2O_MG_FD_84514 | JGI IMG/M metagenome (GOLD analysis project Ga0102930, IMG submission 84514) | Salt pond water microbial communities from South San Francisco under conditions of wetland restoration - Salt Pond MetaG R1_B_H2O_MG | ecosystem: Environmental > Aquatic > Non-marine Saline... | reverse complement strand
TCATCTTTAACGAACACACCCTTGAGCAGCGGGTCAGTACCAGCGGAGTTTGTGATTTTGTCTACTGATAATTCGCTCATTCTGGTTTCTCCGGCCAGTCGATGTTGTCAGGAAAACCAGCCTGATCCGTAATGTCCCGCAACGCCTGACGGTAGGCTTCAATCCCTTCAGGCTTGCTCGGATAGTCCGGCATGATAAGGTAGTCGGTTTCCAGCAAGAGCTTGTCCCGCTTGCTTCGGATAGACTGCTTCAGGCTCTCAACCCGCTTCTGTTCGCGTTCTTCTGCGGTTTCTACTTCTGCTTCATTCAGCCAGCTCATCAGTGACCTCCGGTGTGTTGTAAATGGGAAGCTCTACAGGCCCGTCTGCCGTGACTTCGATGGGAGCCGGGAAACGTGTAGCCTCCGGTGCATTGGAGCCGTGTGGCAGCTTGAGAGTGCATTCGTAATCGTCACCTGTGCGTGAGACTGTGCCCAACATTGGATGGACTGCTGTTGCTCCGTCCTCAAGTAGCGACAGGTCATAGTCCACGGCGTCTACTGTCAGCACTGGAGCTATGTAAGATACTTCAGGTTGTTGCTCATCGGAGCGGACTGGGGAAATATTGAGTTTAAGCATCAGTACCACCTCGCTATTGCCATTAATGAAACCGGATAAGAAGCATCAGCCTCAGATGTTCCCACAATAATTTCATAAGTTGTGGGCGATGCTATTGTTCCAACATTTGACATTGCTGCTCGGCCTTCTGTTGTTTGAGCCGCTCCAGATACCGAAGTTGCCGGCCTATCGCCCACATAACTTGCAGGGTAAGAAAAAGCCTGAGGGGTTGTTGAGGTTAAATCTAAGTTAACTTTGGATTTCATAAAAAGGGTACCATCAGCAAACTTCACATATTCCCCATTCGCATTACTCCCACGCTCAATAATTGCCCCAGTGGGTACGCCGCCGGATTGGGAGACTGTGCCGAGGATGTTCTGCTTTCGATAGACCTCATTACCCGAGGTTTCAGCAACAACCGTCCCTGCTTCATCAGGCAACGTAAACGTCCGATCCGTATTGGTCGCGGGTGACTCAATGGTAAAATTGGCCGTGCCGCTTGCGTTTGGTTTTAATGAAATTTTTGACATGTCAGATGACCACCCACCGTGCGCCGGTTTCTATAGTGACTGTTACGCCGTTATCGACCTCGATTGGGCCTGTGCTCATGGCGTTTCTATTAGATGTAACTGTGTAGTCAGCGGTGACTATTTGGTCATTCTCGACGAATACCTGATCGCCACTGCTGCCGGTCGCTCCGCCACCAACCGGTCCCCACTCTGTCCCTGTGTAGCCCTCAAAGCTGTTGGTCTCCGTGTTAAACCGGAAGAAGCCCGCAAGAGGTGAGCCATCACGCTCGGCCTCGGTGCCAGCTGGTAGAACTGCTGAACCAGTGTCTGAGGTTTTCTCGACGCCAACATCAAGAACAACCCAGATTTCACCGTCATAAATCTTTAGGGCCTCATCCGTAGTGTTCCAATGCAGTGCCCCTGTGATTAATGGATTTCCATCATTATCAGCTGTTGGGTTACTTGCTTTGGCCCCCAGAAATTTATCTTGGAAATCGTCATAGAGTGCTGCAGAGTTACTTTCAGATGTTGCGGCATTGCTAGCAGACTCAGCTGCGTTAGTTTCAGATAGAGATGCTGCAGAGGCGCTGTTTGCAGACTCAGTTGCGGAGGCTTGAGCAGAATCCCTGGCTTGCTCTGAAGCTATCTGAGCATCGTTAGCTTTATTTCTATGGTGAAGAGACGAGTAGTCATCTACCAGATCGCCTTCAGGAACCAGCTGATCTTCAGGGTAATTTGCCCAATTCTTAGCTTCTATAGCTCTGTCTTTAGCGTTCTCACCGTCAGTCAGAACATCTTTTACATACCCTTGAGTTGCTGCGTCGTCGTCAGAGTCCGGGTATCCCAAAGAAGAGATTATCCGTCCTGAAGCTGAGAGAGACCCATCCTCAGCAACACTCATAGAAGAGCCAGTCTGATCAAACGATTCTTGGGCAAGGAAGAAGGACTGCCGTGCGGACAAATCCAAGTCATTTTCCAATAGCGTAGAGCCGTCTTGGAAATCAACTAAGATATTCTCTCGCTCAGTCTCCCGCTTAATATCGACAATCTCACCTGCAGAAGGCATCGAAGAGAGCTTTACTGCGCTTTCGGTTGGCCAGGTAAAAGAGACTCGTGTCCCTCCTACAGAAACCTTAACGTCACTCTTGCTGATATAGGGGAAAGTAACCGAGAACGTGTCCGTGGAACCGTCTGCTTCATATTGCACACGGGAAAGTGCCATGGATTTTCTCCTTGTATAAACGAAAAGACCCTCCGAGTGGAGGGCCATTAGTTGGGATTAAGAGAGGCGTTACCTGTCTCTTGGAGCGTCTTCGGGCAGTCCCGACTCGCCGAGTATTATGTTGGACATCTGGGCTACACCGTTCATATTCTGAAAAGGAAGCAGCCTGAGGACGTTTTGGACATCTTCCTGGCTATCAAAAGTATTGCCTGACAGTACTGTTCTCAACGCCGTGTTGGCGCTGTCAATGGTGTCAGCCGTAGGGTTACCAAAGATTGCGCCAGTAGCCTGTCCACTAGACCTATAAGTAAATGTGTTTGGCATCGCTGTATCAATAGCAGTGGGAAGAAGCGCAGCCCATGAGGATCTTTCAAAGCTGGCCTTGGCCAACTCAGAGGGAGACAAACGCTTCTGCAAGTACTCCTCCTGATCAGACCGACCAATGGACCTCATGTAGGTCATTGATGAGTATCCCAAGGTTGCCAACAGGGTCGTACTGGTAAACGTAGTGAAACTCTGGAAGTCTCTCATGTGGAGATTGTGTAAGAGCTGCTTTTCGTGAGCGCCAATGATAAAGGACCGAAATTGCAAGAACGTCCTGGCGATGGGATGAGTCATCCACTGCCGGAACTGACCGATATCATTTTCCTGAACCAGCCGGTTGGTGTACCGGTAGACTGCCTCAGTGAAGTCAGCCTCCGCAGCAAGATCCCACTTGTTGATATTGAGCCTCTTAAGCTTCTGTCCAACCATCCCTTTGTCAAACTCGGCATGTTTCCGCATGTTGTCCAAGATAAGATCTACCTGACGATCATCCAGTCCTATACTCCGGAGCCGGTTCTTATTGATCAGCTTTCCCTTACCGATAGCAGCAAGAGCAAACTTATTGGCGATCCCGTTGGCTGTAGAACGCTTGAGGAGTGTATTGACAGTAGACATTCCTGATCCGCCGAACACAAACCTTTTGCCTTTTCTCACAGACATCTCAAGTCGATCTTTCCATGTTGACTGGCCAAGGAAGGTATCTTGTGTCCCAGTCATTTCGTTAAATCGATCTATCTGCCCTGAGTTAAGCCAGTCGCTTCCCAACCCAGTTATTACTTCCAGCTCATCTACAACTTCGTGATCAATTTTCCCTGTCTGCATATCTCGGACAAGACCTCGATAAGCTGGCATCCCTTTGAACATGGCCTTCATGCCAACTCCAGATATAGCTACTCCAGCTTCGGGGACCTGAGCAAAACCTACTTGGCCCATGAACCGCATGAACGACCAGTCCCTAAAGAACTTTTGTCCTTGCGCAAACGGTGTCAAATCGGCTTCGTTGGGTATGCCCATTATGGCTCGATACATCAGGTCGGCTTCGTTAAGCTCCCTGTTAGTCACCTCAGGATCTACACCCTCTCTGTAGCCAATTTCCCTAGCCCTGTCTTTCAGCGTCTCCCACTCACCTCGAGAGCTAATTCCATCAGACAGTCCTGGGATTCGGTAGCGTGCCATAGCCAGCGCACCGGACATCTGCCGGTTATACCGGGATAGCAACTCATGAGAGTCTCTGTTGAACAGCTCTCTAATAGATACCTCTCGGCTTCCTCCTTTTGGAAAGTTCTCAGGGTTTCTTCTTAAAGGCAGTTTAGTGTCCATTGCCAGGGGGGTTCGCCTACGCCCCCTTGAGGGTCCACCATCCTTGTCTTTAGACCGTGCTGTAAGAGCGTCAACGACATCTTCTATGTCAGTTTCTGACATAGCTTTTCTATTGACGTTGTCTTTAAGAAACTGCTTAATTTCTTCAACGTCTCCGCTACCTAACGCTCTAACAGCATCTGAACCCATCCCGGCATCCATCGCACGGATTGTCTTAAGGTAAGCCTGACCGGCTCGGTTAGCGGCTGCTTCGGTTATTTCTTCGCCTAACTCTCGCTTTATGGCAGTTGAAATGAGTTGCTCTATATTGAACGCGCCAAACTCACTGACAAGCTTTCGCATATTCGTCAGGTCAAAAACATGAGGAACATATGTAGGTTCATATTCTTTTGTCCCGAAGTTCTTTACCGGCTTACCAAACTCTTCCCGATAGCCCATTGGCTGGTTCAAGTCTTTACGATAGTCATCCAAGATCTTCCGCATGACTTCGCCCTGCTTGGCAACAGCCGGGTGAGCATCCTCAAGAAATCCTTCTACGTAATCGGTGACTTGTCGATTGAAAGCCAAAGACATCTCATCGCTGTAAAAAGGTTTCCAAGAGCCCGTGCCATCTTGATCCTTCAGCCAAGCTCTAAAGTTAGGGGTATATCCCCGCATCCATTGCGTGGTAACCGCCCGTTCTCTAAGTTTCTGCCTTTCCGAAGCACTAAAGGCGACCTTGGCACTTCTATCCGTGTAACCTACGCCTTCTTCTGCCAGAGGCTTAAACAAGGCGCGAACAGCAGGGTTCTCAGAAGTCAGACCCATGGACATCGAGCTTGTCTTGTAGCTACCAATTTGTCGGCCCTTGGCCATTGCAGCTGTTGGAGCGATATTAGGATCAATCTTAAGGTTCTCATAGAAGTTATCGATGGGGTCGTCTCCATCTTTCAGAGGGACCTCACGGGACAGCCTCATGGCACCCGCGTCATCCTCTATTGGCTTTAGTGAGGTGATGTTCCGGATCTCTTCCTCGACGCTCCTCTTAAGGCCTCGACCAGCCATGGCTAATCCATCAGCTTCTGCTTGTGTGGAAGGGTTTCTGGAAATAGCTGATAGTCCTCCCCCTAGCCCAAAGCCTATTCCTGCGGCATAAAGAAGATTCATTTCATCCCAGACAGGCTTGTTGGCACCAATAGCCGCTTCAACTGCTACGTTACCAGTCGCACCAGCGACACCGCCGGAGATGATCCGGGCCGCTCGTGAAGTTCTAGAGGCAGCTGTCGCTAAAAGCCCACCAGGCCCAGTCAAAGCAGACGCGGCAACACCGATTCCCCAAGCTGCAGGGTCAGTCATAGCAGCACCTACCCGAAGGCCCACACCCGTCCAGCCTAACTTAGCCAGCTCCTGCTCTCGTTGTGCGTCTTCTCTATAACGCTTGGCGAGATACTCGGCTTCTTCATCAGACTGAGCTTGTGCAATGTAATCAATGGCGTCCTCCGGAAGGCCTTCGGTATAGGATCTTAGCTTCTCCTCTGTCCATTCGTAGTCAGGATTAGGAGTGAAGGACTGTTGACTTGCAATTAACCGAGGGATCCATTCTTGCTGAGAGGCGATGTTGGCACCCTCTAAAATCCCAGGGGTTGAGGCCTCCAGATCTTGTTGGTCTTCTCTCCGTTCAGCGTCAGTCTTTCTTACTATGGGAACCGACTGACGAGCTTTTTCTTGGCCTTCGGTCATGGTCTCGAAGTCATAACCAGGAGTCTCTTCGGAGGAATACAGACCATCTCTTGTGGTTTTTACCTCACCGAACAGTTCGTACGCCCGTTCAGGTGGTGGGTTTTCTTCTGCCATGGTTGCTCCTGTTACCTAGCCGCGCCAGTTCATGTCTTCTGGGATGCTAGGCCTGACGTTATCTTTAGATTCGTTGGCTGCTTCGACTGATTCTTCGAGAGCTTCTGTCCGTTGTTGTTCAAAGTCATTCTGCAAGTCTCGAAGAGTGAACTGTGAAGTCTGTCTGTCTTCTAAGGGACTTGCGGTGGTGTGATCTACAAGACTCCACACCCCTGTGTTTCCATCCCCACTGATAGGAAACACCGAGATATCTTCGGCTTGTAGTCCTTCATCAGGGTGGTCTTCGACATACTTCTGGATCTTCGCTTCCGCCAGCTGTTTGAAATTGTCAGGCACATTATTGCCTCGAACAGGGACTGCCCATCCGTTAACAAATGCGTGTTCTTCCTTGAACCGTTTGACAGCCTCGTTCAAACCAGTAGGTCCTCCTGCTCGAGCGATGAAACGTCCAATCTTACGAAGTTCTGTGCCAACATAAGAGTCGTTTTGAATCTTTCCCCAGCCATCCAAGAAGCCATTGAGATTTGCAACAGCTGTGTCTACTTCATCGTATCGAGCCCGTATAGAAGGATTCTCGTCGATATCACTGTTGCTTTGGAGCTTGTAGGCCTGTTCCACAGCTTGTTTGGTGCTAAGGCCCATGTAAGTCTCAGCGATTCGCATGGACTCATAGACATCCTTATCGTCAGCAGACAGTTCCAGCGAGTTAAGCATTCCAGGGTTACGGGCCTTGATCCTCTTGTAGAGGTTATAGCCTTCAGTAAGCTTTGGTGGAATGTCCTCTTCAGACCCGGCAGCTGCTGCTAAAGAAAGAGAGCCTGAGGGATTGGCCAGAGTGTCTTTCCACTCATCGTTAGTCAGATTGCTGTTCTTGGAGTAAATCTCCATGAGAAGATTGAACTTAGCTTCACCGGGGTTCTCTTCCTCAGCGACTTGACTGTCAGCCCATTCATTAAGAATGTACTGCTCCGTCTCCTTGATAACGTCCTCGCCTTCAAGAATTTCCTGCTCGCCTTGGTCATTAGTAACAACCATGTTTCCCATCCGATGGGCTTGACCATTGAGCACAGCTTCAAGACCTGCAGTGATCATGTCGCTGCGCTCCTGATCTTGTTGAGAACGGATAGCAGCCGTATTTTGCTGTTCCTGAAGATCCCTTCGCGTTTGTTCTTGGGACGACCTGTTTGCTCGAATTAAGGCTTGGACTTTAGGGTCAGTCAAAGCGCCAGGATTTTCTTGGTGCCAGCTTACTAACTCATCTTCATCCAACTGTCCCGCTTGAGATTGATGGAAGAAATCCATACGTTTCTCGAAGGTACGCTGGCGGTTGTCACTCTCGAAGTTACTAATGGCTTTGCTGAGGATTGAAGAAGCTTCGGCTCCTTGCTTGCCCCGCTTGTCGATGATTGCGCCGACGCCATCTCGATTATCTGTGAGTAGTTTCTCAACCACATCCACATTGCCTTCTCGAGCATGACGGGCCGCGACCTGCATCAACACTACGTCCTGATCGTTATTGCTCAGGTTCAGAAGCTCTTTATTCTCCGGATAGTGAGAGCGGATCGCTTGGTAAGCCTCTTGGACAGCTACATCTCGTTCTGCTTTTGTTTGGGCGCTTTCCAGCCTACGGCTAATCTCTGCATCAAAGGTTTCATAGACACCGTCAAGCTTATCTTGTTGATAAGTTTCAGCTGTTCTTTCGGCAGCCGAATCTCGGATTTTGACCAGGGTCTCTTCCATGGCATCTGAAAAACCGCCTTCCACCAAGGGATTCTGTTGAATTCCCTCAATATCAGCTTCCAGGTTTTCAGCAATAAACTGCTCAACATCTCCTTGCCGGGGGTCATAAGACTGGCTGAACTTCACAGCAAGCTTTCTGCCCTCGTGAAGCCCAAGCCTTACGCCGTACTGGCGCTGAAAGGCCTCTTGAAAATAGGGGTTCTCATACTCCGACATTTCTCCGGTAGAGACTTTCTGCTTTGCCTCCTCGATAGTGAGCTGCTGGAGTTCTGATTGAGCTTGCTGCTCGGCCTCCTTACGCTGCTTATCTGCCATGAACGAACTGAGCTTACCGAGAGTTGGGGAGACATTGGCCAGCGCGTCAGCAACCTGACGTGCTTGGACACCTACCTGCCCTTCGGCGGGTTTCCTGTAGTATTGACCAGGAGAGGCATTAGGCCGAAGAGATACCTGACGGTTTACCTGTCGATTGCGTCCCTCTCGACCTTGCTTGCGGTTTCTCGGAGCGTTGTTCGTTTGGAGAGTCGTCAGGCCTGATACTTTAGCCATTTATTGTCTCCTGGTTATGTTTTTGATTTTACAGATTCATACTGCAAGTAACTGGATGTCGCGCTGTTTGCGAGGCCTACACCTAAAGCAGTCTTTGAGGGTGAGGTTCCTTTCTGCACAGAGTTAATGCGGTTCACAGCACCGGTTTGTGCAGAGGCCTTCTGTCTCTGAAGTTGTCCCATAGTCCACTCCAGATTCTTATTAACAGCTGACCGATCCCGTGAGGCTGCTCCGGAAATGTCACCGAGGTTCAGGTTGACTGTGTTTCCTGAAATTCCTGCCTCACCAGACCTAACAATAGCCGCCGCTCTTTTAGCTCTCTCCGCTCGGGTAATCTCTTCTTTCTTTTCAGAGGAAGCTTGCTGCTCTTGGGCCTGACGCGCTCCGATGTCACCGTACTGTTGGGCCAAAGCTTTAAAAGAGTTTTCTCTATTTTGTTGATATAAGCTGTTCTGATATTCGGCCTGGGATTCTGCAACTTGATACTGCTGGTATTGACTAACAGCCTGTGTTGCAAACATTGCCCCGGCTGCTAATGCAGGGTTACACATTCTGTTCTCCTGATTTTGTCATTCGGGCGAACTCATAGAACCCATGCCCGTTAAATTCAACCTTCCGGAGAAACACAAAGCCAGCCCATTTGAGCCAGCGGATATGTAACAGATTCTCCGCATGAACGAGGTTCCCAAGAACTTCATATCCATGAGCCAGCTCGTCTGTCCATCGGGGTGTCTCTTTAAGAAGTTGGATCCAACAGTCTCTGATTGCTGGAGTTGCCATCATCCAAACAAATCCCAACATGGGATGAGGGGAAGGTGCCGTTCCGAAGATGATTTGTGGTTCATCGTCTTCATCAACAGCTACTAGACATCGATCACCTTCTTTTACACCTTCGACCAAACAAGATTCAGGATCGCGTCCGGCTGCATGTATTTCCTTGAGGTCGGCCTGTCTGAGTCTCCCAGCTATGGATAGCGCATCCTCTTCAGTAGCTGTCCTCACTGTCATGGACTTCATAATCAGACCCTCTTTGATCGGGTAGTAAAGTAAGCCTCCCATTCAGCTCCTAAGAAAGCAGCCGGGAGATAGGAGTCATTGATGATTTCAATGTCTACATCGGTGTTTCGTGCAAGTACCGGAAAGGAAAAGCTGCCGCTTTCTATGGCAATGTCACCAATCAGGTTCTTGGCTGAACCGACTTTCCGACCCGAAAAGATGTATCGGTAGGTTTCCCGTCTGAATGGAGTGACTTCAATTCGGAAGTACCCAGCATCGGCGTATTGCAAATTGACTTTTCTGATTTGAGTTCGACCGGAGTTGACGGTTGCTTGGCCCCCTCCCGTAGAAGCTTCCCTTAAAGAAAGTCTTGAGAGCCGATACCGAGCGGTGTATACCGATCCGATTAAGAAATACTCATTCCGTAGGTCTCGGTTTTTGAAAGTAAGCCGGGTGTTCGTCCCAGAGTTATCTACCTCAGGAACCATGATCACCCCTCGCTTGAACTTCCCTATTTCTCCTACGATCACCAACTCTATCTCTTCACTTGAGCCAATCTTGTAGGGCAAGTTAAAGGAAGTGTCTTCACCGTTGAATGATGGGTTTGTAACCTGGGTTTCATTCACTAAACGATCCAGGTGAACTGCACAAGGCATTCCCCAAGACTCGTATCCGGGCTCCATCGAAACAACTTCCAAGTACACCCCGTCTGTCCTCTCAATAACCAGATAGAGATCGGACTCGATGAACTCACAGTTCAAGATTCGATCCCCCTTAGGAATTGTCCATCTTGACCATGCTGCCTGTATCTTCTCATCTCCCGACCAGTAATACCGATAGACGTACAGAGCGTTCTGTTCTTGGGACGACAGGAGGACCAACGCATCTTCGTTAGAGCTTGTAGCTATCTTGAAGACATCTCCAGGAATGTATTCAGGAACATGGCCTGTTACATCAGCCGCTTCTTGGACCTCTGTGTTTCGATCCACAAAGTATTCCATCATTCCGGAGCTGTCTCCCCGGTTCACCGTGAAGTAAATAAAGCGCCCAGCAGATCCAGGCTTGGCTAATAGAGAAGCTTCATACTCAGTCGTCTGATTAATCGACACAGTGTCTGGCGTCAGGACCGTTGAACGGCCAAGCTGAAACTGGGTCTGATCCGAGAAGAGTAGAAGGGTCTCGTTGAATGGAATAGCATGGCGAAGGATCGAGACTTTAACGTGAGATACGCCCACATCAATTGGGTCATCATCCAATACCTGGGTTGCAGAACCTCGGAAGAAGTTGAAGTAGTCTGCTGCCTTGGACATAACCACGTTTTCACCAGCAATGACGCCCAATCGGTTACGATGGAAGTACACGCCGTTGATCCGCTGTCCAACAAAGGAAGGGAACGGGTTGGAGTTAAGATCGCCAACTTCACGAGGCAACCAATCAATCTCTCGAAAAGTAAACGTTCCATTAGCTTCGCGAATTAGAGCGTGAGGCATTGTTGAGTCTTGAAGCCTGTACTGCTCGTTCTGCTTAATGGTCTCTATCCAGACCCCGTTTTCATACTTGACATAATAGTTGTCAAACTTAGATGACTGATCTCCACTGACCTCAACCTCAAAGCCCTCGATGCCGTTAGACGGTAAGTCAGAAAATCTTTGGATCTTCTCACCAATCGCAGTAACAGCTGTGTTACCAAGGGAGTCATTAGCAGATACGCTGACGCCTCCAGAAGTCCGCTTAACGTAGATCACAGAGCCTTTCTGAGAGAAGACGTATGCGCTACCTAACTGGGAGTTGAGACTATCAAGAAGCTTACCGGCAATAAAGTCAGTGGCAATGCTGGTTGAATGAGCAGCTTCACTTCCATCAGGGGTTGTGTAGGAAGCTGAGACACCGTTAATCGAGGCTGTATAGGTCGCGCCATAAGCGCCCTGCTTAACCCAAATCATCGCTTCGTTGTCTCGTCCGGCCACTGTCTGCGTACTGGTCTGAACAACTTTGGTTTTATTAACGATGAACGTGTAGTCAGCTACTGTTATTGTATCGAACTGTTCAGCCGGAGATGAGGCAGAAAGGTAGCCTGTACCGTTTGGCTTATTAACGGTCATCTCGAATCCTTGAATATCAAAGACTCGAATATTTCCGTTGTACACCGTAACTACATAACGCTCAGTTACGTCCCGGTTGATGACGTGTACGTACGCATCGCCAATCGTAGTGCCTAGCATCTTCGCAACGTGGCGCATTGCTGGGCGTTTCTTCAGCCCCTCCGATATGGACGACAGGCAGTTCACTTGAACGTCACCTTGAGAAGCCAGCCGGAGGGACTGAGGCTGCTGGCTTACGCCGTTGACCATGTTAGGAATACTGGCTGTGACAAGGCTCATCGGTCTAGTACCCTTAGGATTGAGTAGTTATCGTTGAACACGTTTAGGTCAGCTGTTCGAGCTTCGGCGTTCTCCAAATGAACAAGCATTCGAGCCTCATCTTGACCCGTAAAGCTGTCCAATTCGGCGGAACCAACTGTTCTCTTCTGAAAAACTCGGGCGGCCCTTACTGAGATATATTCACGGGCATATTGAGGAAGATCGTCAAAAGGAAGCTGGATCGTCATGTTGACTTTTAGGGTCCGATCGAACTGATAAGTGTTCTCTTTTCGGTTGTAGAGTCTTTTACCCCGCTGCACGACTTCGATTCTTGAGTCAGTTCCAACGGTATCTACCTCCAAAACATTCTCCGGAAGCTTTATTTCTTTTTCTGGAAAGGTAGGAGATAGAGGAAACTCAACCTCAGTGTTGAAGTGCCAGCCCCTGCCCTGAACCTCACGGCTCACCTCTTGCAGAATCTGTTGGGCGATAGCCGCGTCAGCGATGCCATTATTGTCCAAAGAAGAGACGGGAGACTCACCAATGGTTGTCAGCATGGAGTTGACAGCTTCAAGCTCAGTCGTTGCTGAGAGCATAAAAACTCCTAATGTCAAGTTTAAAAGCAAAAAAAGGGAGAGGCCTAATCTAATAGACCTCCCCCTTGAGAGTTATTTATCCGTTATACAGCGGTGCCAGTCTTCAACTCGATGGCAGACTCAGGACGAAGGATGCCGTGGCCCAGGGCGTACTTGGCAACCATCAGAGTGCCTTGCTTTGAAATCTGGTACTCGGACTCGAGGCCCATGTCCAGCAGCTTGACAGTACCGACAGCAGACGGATGGAGCATCAGACCAACAGTGGTAGAGAAGTCACCCGCATACTTATCGTTAGTGCCAGCGGATACAGTACCGGCAGCTACGTTAGTGTTTGGCAGGTTGTTGGTCTTTACGATGGTGAGGCCAGCTACCTTGATGACGTTGCCGTCAGCATAGGAGCCAGAGCCGCCCCAATCCCGGTTCAGGATCTTGGTGGAACGGGCCATCGCATAGAACTCTTGAGGACGGACAAACAGGTAACGCTCGTCTTCAGCAACGTCTTTCTCATCGAAAAGCTGCTGGGCGTCAAACGCCATGTCTGCCAGAGTGTCGCCGTTTGGAGCTTCGGAAGCGCCAGTGTAAAGCTGAGACCCACCGAACTGGTCAGGATCATCGATAACCTTAGCTTCCCGAGCTGCGAGACAGCCCATCTGGAGCAAGTGCTTGTCCATAGTTTGAGCGAGCTTACGGCCCATCTCATTGGAGTAAACAGAGCGTACATCGTAATGGTTCTTCGCTTCATCGATGTTTGCGATGAACTGCGGGGCGATCAGAAGATCGTCAATGGTGATTACGCGCTCTGCGTGTTTCAGTTGTCCGCCAGTAATCTCGGCACCAGGAGTGTGGTACTCAGCGGATGCTCGACCCATTACAGGGAATTGAGCCGATTTACCAGCTTGAATAGTACGGACTTGGTGCTTGTCCATCATTACAGTGTTTTGCTCGAATGAGGTCAGAACCTCACCGGAGAAGACTTTTAGAAAAAGCGCATCAGCGTCACCTGCGCCATTAATTTGACCCAGGCGTGATACAGTTGCGTCAGCCATGATTTACCTCATGTGAAAGATTGCGTGGAGTAGTTATGTCTTTCGCTTCTCCGCACAGTCAGTCAACGCAGTCACACATGGTTATCCGCCTCAACGGGCCAAGGATCTCGGCGCGAGTCCTGTGGTTAGCGAATTGCTCACCGGCTTTGCTGCCAGCGTGAGCTGTCGCATTTCACTTAGAGGGTTATAAGAACCGCCACGTACCTCAAGCGGGGGAGGCAGAGGTGGAGGTCATGTTGGGAGAGGGAATTATGAAGAAGAAGAGGCTAGTTCTTCCTTAGGTGTGGGGTATTAGAACTACCGAGCAATTCCTTTCTTTTTTTCATAGGACCGGAAAGCACCATAACCTAAGTAACCAGCGCCAAATAGCTGCCAGAGTTCTTTCGGGATAGCGTCAAAACCAGCTGTTACATTGGCGAAGAAGAGTTCCATCTGATCAGGGAAGAACACCCCGACAAGGGGAGCCGCTAGAACCAGCGATAGGATTACCGTATAGAACACATACATGAACGAGGGCCTTGCCCTTGAAGTCCATGGATCATCGCTGTTGGCTTCTGCCGTGATGGCCGTCATGCGCTCTGAGAGACGTTTCAGCTCACCGTCTTGCTCAAGCTGCTCAAGCTCTTTCTTCGCCTTTGCTTTTTCTTCAGGGTCTGGAAACAGGCGATCAATTAGCTGACCGCCGATGTCAAACAGACCCCCGACGACTGCTGCCGAGGCGAGGGCCATATAAACTCCTTACAAAATGTTAGAGGCTGCGAGTTTCTTTTCAACTTCTGAACGATAAGCAGGGTCTTTCTGATAGCGAGGGTCAGACATTGCCTCGGTAACCTGAGCCATAGACTGAAACCCGCCGATGTTCTGTCCGCCTTGCCCTTGGCCACCCATCAGATTTGGCTCAGATGGACGAGCCTGACTGTACTCATAGGCGAGCGCCTTTACCGCTTGTTCCATCCGGCGGGGGTCACCAGACTCAACTTCGGCGTTGTAGGCGTCCAAGAAGTCCCCGTCCAAATTGGCCGAGGCCCACTCGATCATCCGATTGAACTGCTCTTGGCCTCCAATCTTATCGACAATCTGTGAGCCGATCTGAGTGGCACGAGCTTCTTGACCTTCAATAAATTGGTCAACGACCTCACGAGGGATTCCTGCTTTCTCTAGAGCTTGATAGCTTTCATCGGCCAGTGTTCCGTTCTCAAAGTATTCCTTGCTAAGAGACTCCATATCGACACCCTCAGCTCGCTCTACGGCTTCTTCGGCTGCTTTGTCGATGTCTTCCTGGCTGGAGTCTTTGCTCACCTCAGAGGTTTCAGCCTCCTGCTCTGTAGATTTACCAGATAGTTTGGCTTCCAATTCTTGGTAGGCAGCGGCCAGATCTTCTGGAGATTTGAACTTACCGAGAATCAGCTCGTCGCCTTCCTGAGACTGGCCAGTAGGAGTGTCAGTGTTATGCGCGGCTTCTTGAGTCTGATCAAACTTCTCGGCCATCTTTTGATCGTGGCCTTCTGGCGCAGCTGTTTGTTCGTGGTCTTGGTTTGCGCCAGTGTTAAGTGCCTGTACCATATTTTATTACCTCCTGATCAAATGATAGCGATAATGCCCGAGGGCAGCTTTCGCTTAATTCGACCATCCTTGAGTTTCACATCGCCAGATTCCTCAGAGGTGTCTTTTCGTTTCCCTCCTGAGGCGCGGCTAGGCTTGCCTTTAACTGCCTTCGACGCTGTCTTTGGAGCTTCGGTTTCATTCTCTTCGCTTTGCTCGTCGAAGGTCTTACGGTCATCTTCATTACTCATCGCTTGGTGTCTCCATAGTGGGGCCTTGAGGCGCAGCTTTCTCGACCACTTTCCCGCCTGTCTGTGCCATCTGTTGCTGCATCATCTGTTGCATTTGTGCCTGTTGAGCGGCCATCTGTTCTTGCTGAACTTGTTCTTGAGATTTAATGAGACCGTCAGTCTTAATCCCCAGAGCTGTCGCTCGGCGTGTCATGTAGTCAGGGAAGTTAACGTACTGCGCTAAAAGATCTGGCGGAACGATGTCAGCCATGCCTTTGACAAACAGGTCTAATTTCTCCAAATCATGACCCCGTCCCAGTGCTTCAATGCCCGTTGTGATCGAAGGGCTCACTGCCCCCTCTGGAAGCTCAGGAATGTTCCCCTTATTTTCCAGCACGTAGAGCAGCCTGTTGACCAGTGGATACTGGAACTCCTGACTGAGAATCGAGTAGACACCCCCAAGGGCTGCCTCCAACTCGTTTGCCATGTACCGAATCTCTTCGGCAGTTACACGTTCTGCGTCCCTTTGAACAGCAGAATTCAGCAGAAACCCGAAGGACAGTCGTTCTGTGAGCGTCCCGATGGTCTGGTAAGCAATGCTAAAGTCCGCCTGTTTCTCCATTTGAAGTACAGACACGTCTGCTGAGTTGCCAGACCGAATGGCACCGTTTGGTGCTTCTTGAAGGGTTTTCTTCTGGGTCACTCCATTAGGGTTCACGAAAAACAGAACCCGCGCTGCCGCTGCAGAACCCTCGACAATAGTCTTTGTGAGAGCCTCAAGGGATTTCAGGTCGCCATAATATTCTTCGACATAGCCACGGCCATAATCTTCACCGTCGATCTGTGTCAGGCGCAGAGGAATCCATGGAGATTTACCGAGAGGATACTCGCCTTGGGTGCCTTCCAGAATAATCCCTTCGACTTCCTGATAGACTTGCCATCGGTCAGTACCTCGGGTAATGCGAGTGAACAATTCGACTTCTTCTTTCCCTGACGCGGGAGAGTTTTTGTCCTGTTCATCAAGGGCTTTTCTAATCTCGTCTGGGAGAGTGACTCGAGCTGCAGTTTCCTTCACAACCATTTCCAAAGGATTTCCTTCGGGATCGCGTTGCACTACATAGCTATCTAGCTTGAAGACTTTAGCTCCACCACCCGGCTTAACGTACAGAAGCACGTTTCCTGAAACGATCAATTGCTTCAGGCTCTCTCCAGCTGATACCCGGATTGCAGACTTTTCGATTTCTGAAACAACAGCATTCTCGATTTCACCGAGTGCTCTGTCCAAGTCTGCTACAGCATCTGCCTGTTCAGCTGCTTGCTTCAGCTCAGGGTTGTCTACCCGAAGCCTGAAGAAGGGAGAGTTGGGAGGCATGAGGGCCATCAGTAGTTTGGATGCAAGGTTATTTACACCACGCGCACCTAGGCTCTGAAAGGGAGTCCTCAATTTAGTAGACCTGTTGTGCCCGTCTTGTGGCATGAGCGAAGGGATAGTCAGCTTGGCTGCGTCTCTGGCTCTGCGAAGGAAGGGCTCGCGGTCACTTTCCAGACGAGAGTACAATCCTTTAGCTGTCGTAGCTCCGGACATTTGTACTCCTAATTGTTAATCTATCGGGGAATGTTAAGGCCAGATTTGCCTCCGCCTTGGGCACCGGCTTTCTTCTTGATCTGCTGGTTGCCGCTCCTAAGCCTTCCTTGAGAAGGGTCAGTTTGAAGAGCAATTCGTAGCCCACTTCTGCCTTTCTTCTTGCGATCAGCAGCAGCAGCCTTGTCAGATTCAGCACTTGGCTTATCGCCTCGACGGTCTTTCGGGTTATAGCTGGTCGTAGAGAAGCTTTGGGTTCCGGTCTTGGTATCAACCCTGATGGTGTCAAAAGTTTCAATCCCATTCTTTTCGCTGATTTTTCTGGCGTAAATCTGCCCCGGAGCAAACGACTCTTTTATTGTCTGTTGTCTGTCTGCATTGCGATCGGCAAGAGGAACTGCGTTAGCATAATCGTAAGACTGACCATTAAATTCTATTGGATTGTCGACTTTTTTATAGCTATATCCAGACGTGCCGTAAACTTCACTTGAGGGTCCGCCAAGATGGTCTCGCTTATACCAAACCATTTTGCTTGGCTCTCGATACTGACGCTTCCGAGTCTGAGTCTTGACACTCATAGACCGATTGTTTTGGCTTCTAAAGTCTGATCCTGCCATCGGTTATCCCCCACGAGAGCCTGGTAGATTGAGTCCCCGAGACTGGTTCTTGGGAATCCGTAAAGAGTTTCTGCCTTTCCTCTTCATGTCCTGCTTGTTTGGTCCCGGCGCTTCAGGCGTTCCCTGCTCTTGTGAAGCAGAAGTCTGTGTTGCTGGAGGCGCAGGGGGAGCTGGAGGTTTAGGAGGCTCTACCGGCACGGGCTTTGGCATCTCCGGTGCTGACATGCACATACGTATGTTACTCCTCTAATATGTTCTCGTTTTGTTGGTCAAAGACCATCTTCAAGAACTCGATAAGATCTCTTTTGCCCTTGTAAGCGAAGATCTCTCGATCAGTCTCACTAAACTCCGGAGACTTTGGAGGAAATCTCTCATCCAGCTCTTTAAGAAGGTCTTGAGGTACTCTTGAAGATAAACTCATAGATCCTCTAATAGATGTACCTAAAGAGACGGGGGATTCTCCCCCTTAGCCTCCTTAGGTGTGGGTTATTAAATGATTGCTTAGGATTAGGTGATCTCACAGCCTCCAGAGCTACACGCAACTTCACCAGTAAGATCCGTGTTGTCGTGCTTCTCATGGACTTTGGTCAGGTCAATTTTAGTAAGGAACTGAGACAGGGAGCTGAACTGCTCCTCGCTGATGTCCTCAAAGGGAGCCTGTTGGTAAGTGCCTCCGTCGTATGGGAGGACCGCAATACCGTTATAGTCCTCAAGGTTCTCCCACATCCAATCGCCAACAAAGGGCCACTCACAGGCCTTCACTGAGATTGTGCAGGACACGTTGTGTGCGCTCTTTCCTTTACGGTGACCTGCTCGAACCCATTCTTGGTTGAACCTAGAGACTCGGGAGAGAAGCTCTCCTGGTGACTCAGTCCGGATGATTGAGCCTTCAGGGGCTTTCTGAGGAACAGACACAACAGCCATGGTCTCAGGCCTAAAAGCTTCATCCTCCACCAGCTCCGGGTGATTCTCTGAGAGGTACTCGTAGATCGCCTCGTTCTTACCGACACGCATCCGCCGGATGTAGTGGTCGTTGTGCCACGCGTGGATTCCGGAAGAGGATCCAAGAACAAGGCTGCTAGTGCCTGATGGCTTGACTGTGGTGGTTCGTGCCGCCTTGTTAATGCCAATGAGTTTTGCAACACGGGCGTTCTCCTGTTTGACAGCCTCGGCGGCAGCCTCTAGGTCAAGATCAAGGACAGCGCCGGAAGCAATGCCGGTCATTCCTACACCGATCAAAGCATCTTCCTCCGTGACCGACTTCCATTCAGGATTCAAATAGTGAAAATCTGTGTAGCCAGCCTGTAGAGTCCCGATGAAAGCTGCAGCCCGAGAGCGTTCCTCTAGATCTTTTTGGTCTTCTATGTCTGTCGCATTGATTTCAGTTAGGTTGCAGAACTGGTAAGGCTTCAGGGCAATCTCACAACATGGATTGGTTCCCCAATTCACATCGTTTGTCCAGTAGACTCCAGGCTCACCTGCCCCCGACTTTTCAACTTCTTTCCAAAGGGCCTTGAACTCCTCCTTGGTTACCTCACCTCGAGGCAACACTGCCGAATTGTTTGCCCTGCCTCTTTGTGGGTTATCCTCCCACCAAGCGCCTTGCTTACAGGCCAGCATCTCTTCGTCATCCCGATCAAACAGGCAGATCAAAGCAGCCCGACGGATGCCGCCAGCCAAGACAGCGTCAGCGATATGACAAATAATGTCGTGAACTTCTACAGGCTTCAGACAGGTTGACTTCCCTCGGGTCTTCAAGGCTGTCTGGAGAACGCTCTCGACAGCAACCAAGCAATCAGCCAGGGGCTCTGGGCCAGGCGCTTGACCTCCAGAAGTAATAAGCTCGGCACCCTTCGGTCGAATGTCAGAGAAATCAAACCGAGGTAAGGGCTTACCATGGAAGTAGGCTTCGACTAAGACCTTAACTGCATCGGCCCATCCCTCAATAGAATCTCCCACAAGGAACCGGCGCTCACACCAGTCAGGTCCGGCTACAGGAGGCAGCTTGTCTATGTGGTGGTTTTGAACGGAATAGCCAAGGCCTGTACCGCCAAGCAAAAGAAACATAGCCTCAGAGAAGATTGAGGTTCGCTCTGCAGGAGCATAGGCGCAGTTAAAGATTCTTGAGGGAGCCTTAAAGATAGGCGCACCCCCAAACTGCATTGATCGCATTGATGGTAGAACCTTCCGGTCAAGCACAGGCCCCATATATACCTTGGCAATTTCATCCATAAGGTTAGGGTATTTCTTCATGTGCATTTCGCAGTTTCGGAAAGTAATCTCTTCGTAGGTCTCTCGGCGTTCTTTATGGGGGAGGAATTTCGCGTACTTGCTGAACACCGTTATTGAACTTAAGATCTCGGTTGTTTTATCCATATGTGCCCTTTAAATAAATATTTGTTTTGGAGGTCAGCTGTTAACGTAATCCTCTATTGTTTGCTCGAGTAATCTCAGCTTCTCTTCGTACCAGTTGGCTTTCTTTAAACTCTCAATACGGTCTTTATCTTCGTACCTATATCGGTACTTAAAGCTATTACCCCTGAGATACCCACGGATCTGATCTACTGTTGACAGGCAAGAGATCATCGCGTCGAAGCACTCCAGGTTTACGACTGAGCTGCCTTGAATCAGGGAGGCTCTAACGCTCTCAAGGACAGGATCAGTCTCTCTCCTGTAGTGGGACGGGCTGTTAACCTTATCCTCTCTTCGGGTTAACAGCTGGATGTCTTCGCATTCCATAACTTCACCTTCTTACTTTTGAAATCGTAATCTTCTGCCCGACAAATCCTGGCGACTCTCGCTTGGACTAATGCTTCGTCCTCTGAAAGTCCTGCCTTAATAAAGTGATCAACAACAGCTTCCCATCGAGAATTAACACTACGCTTTCTCCACCGGAGTTCTGTTTCGTCCTTCCGTTTGCCTGACTTAAACGTATGTTCGTACTGCTCCCAACCAAACGGTTCAGCCAGGATTTCTCGTGCGGTCTGTTCGCCAACGCCTGGACAACCTGAGTACCCGTCAGTTGAATCTCCTGCCAGTGCCTGTACTAAATGGTTAACATCCGCCTGGTCTTCTGAGACTTCCAGATGCTGATCCTTGTGCATGACATAGTGCAGACCTGGAATGGTCTGAAGGTCTTTATCTTTGGTGACAATGACTTTCTCACCTTCCAAGCTGTCCCATGTGGAGAGAATCCCGAGAACATCGTCAGCCTCCAGAGACGGTCTTACCCATGTCTCGTAGGACTGCTCAATGTGTTTTTTCAGGGAATTCAGGATCATAGGCTTACGGACACCCGAGCGGTTGCTCTTGTAGGTGCTGAGAACGTCTTTGCGCCAGTTCTCACTGTCAGACAGGGCGACGATAATCCGGTCGGCTTCAACCTTTTCAGCCATTCGTTGAATCTTCCCGTCAAGACTTGCGATTGCTGGTTCCTCGAAGGCGTGTAGGGTCCACATTCCACCTCCCCAATTGATAGGCTGCTCGGCTGCAGAAGCTGCTTCATATGCGAAGATGTCACCATCTAACAGAGCTATCTTTTTAGTCATTGCTCAATGATCTCCCAGTGTTCGTAAATGAAACGGCCTCTCGGTGTCTGCCCTACCAGGTCATAGATCTCATCCACCCATCCCTCCTTAGTGATGGTCGGAATGGTCATCTCTCGGATCGGGTGAGAGACAGCCATTACCGTCCCGCCGGAGGGGCCGCCGACGATAACTATCTGGTATTCGTCGTATTCATCATTCATTAGTCAGTGCTCGCCAAGACACCGGGAAGTAGGGCTCAATCTGAAGAGCGACCATTTCAGCCAGCTCTTGAATTTCCTTCTGAGCATGAGCGTCTTTGCGCTGTCGGACGAACCGAGCGAAAGCTGCAATAGAACCAGACCATACCCACTGGACCTGAACTCCTTGGGGCAGGATTAAGCGAGCCTGTTCTGGAGCCACGCCGTCTTCAATCATTTGCTCATACATCTCGATGGCTTCGTTGCATGTCTGCCTGTATATGTCTTTCCACAGAAGGTCATGGGAATGGGTACCGGCGCTGCCCTGCTTGGCATTCTTAGGTGCCTCTCGAAACTCCTTGGGCACGAATAGTTCCGGAGTGGACTTTATGTATCTCCGAGATTCCTCGTTTTCGACAAATCCTTGCTTGTGCTTAAAGCATTGCGTCCGGATAGGCACCGGAGCTTTCATTCGCATGGAGACATGAGTGTGAGCGAAGGGAGTCCAATGGCCGTGGCTAGCCAAGAACTTGATCAGCTTAGTGTCTCGGTCAGATAGGTAATTGGGTTTCTCGAAGTCGGGATGCCCATACTCGGCGTTCTCCCAGTTGGACTCTTTATCGAAAGACACTCGGGCTGCATTAACTACGCTTAGGTCGTTGCCCATTACATCGATCAGCTGCGCTTTCATAATTCCTCTCTTTATTAGTGCGTATCTGCCCAGGTGTCACCGGATCCTGATTCAGCATCCACAAGGCATCTCCAGTTGAATTGTTGTCCTGACTTTCGGAATGACTCGATGGCAATTTCCTGGAATCTTTCAACCAATTCGTCGCGGACTTGACACTGATATTCGTCATGGACGTGAGCCACCATGGCCCAGTCATTGCCCCATTCCCATCCATTAGCGGATAGTTCTTCATACAGGTTTACCGTGGCTTGCTTAACGAGCAGACCGCCAGCTGACTGCAGGAGAGTGTTTAGAGCTGAGTGTTCAGAGCGAATGTGTAGGATCCGTCCGTCGATCCCTTTGATGTAGCCACGTTCCTTTACAGCCTCTGAGACTGCATCTTTAAGTTTCTTCAGTGCAGGTGTTTTCTTTAGGAATTGGTTCTTGAGTTGCCGTCCGGCCTTTGGCCCTTTCCCCACGATCTGGCCAACCTTCTCGTCGCCAGCTCCGTAAAGGAACCCATAAATGAAAGTCTTAGCGTTGTCACGGGTAGGTAGACCCGCTGCTCTTTGGTTGGCCGTGTGGATGTCCGTGCCTTCGGCCTTGTCACCAGTCTCGATAATCTTGGCATACTGCCCCCCATCCCATTTCGCCATGAAGTGTGCAAGACAGACCAGCTCTAACTGACTGGCATCTGTACCTACCAACTTATAGCCTGGGTCTACGGTGAACAGGCTTCTACAATCAGCACCGTAAGGAGCAGAAGTAGAAGGAACTTGGGCCATATTGGGCGAAGAGTGGGTGCAACGCCCGGTAACAGCACCATTGGTATTAACCCGACCATGGATCCTCCCATTCTTTTCAAGTTTTAACCATGCAGCGTCTCCCTCTGCCAGTTGACCAATGCGCTTGTCGAGCATGAATCTCTTGGCGAGGATCTTAGCCTCTGGATATTGCAGTTGATTCAGGACCGTCTCGTCGATCTTCGCTTGGCCGGTCTCGGTAAATTGATCAGGCTTCCAGCTGTATTTGTCTTTCAGCCTAGCCTCGATTTGCTGACGTGAGCCTGGGTTAAAAGCCTGTAGCTTTACCTTGGTAAGCGGCTGGCCTTCCACATAGCCTGACCGTTTGTTGCTGCGCTTGGGTGTGAACTCGCTCTCCTTAACAAACCAAGGCTGGAATACCTCATCGAGTTCCTTGTCGATCTTCTCCCGCTGTTCCAGGAGATTCAGATATAATTCAGAAGCAGCCTTCTTATTAAACTTGAACCCAAACTGTTCCTGCTTGTGAATTACATGAGCGAACTTATGCTCAAGCTCAATGGCCCTCTGTGAGTAAGTCTTAGACTTAATCTTTAACCAGAGAGCCAGAGTCACCTCTACGTCCAGCTCACAGTAGTCCTGCATGTCAGCGTTCCACTGAGCCCATGGGTCCAGGCCTTTGGCCTTCATCTCTTTTGAGTAGTCCCCCTTGTTCAGGCCTAGCCGATAACCCCAAGCCTCCAGGGAGTGGGAACCTCTAAGTTTCTTGGGGAGCTTACCGGCCTTGATGACGCCAATGTCTGTCTCGGCCAGGTTCGGCCAGATCAGTCGAGAGAGAACCAAGGTATCGACCACACGTTCCTGCTCAATCTGAAACCACGGATACACTTTCTGAATAGCGTCCATGTCAAAACCAATCCCGTTGTGGAAAACGACGACACCATTAAACGCCATCATTTCTTCCAGGCCGGTCTTAACATCTGCTTCTTGGTATCCCCTCCGTGACTCGTAAGTGCTGCCCTGCTGGGTATGACAAGTCCGTTTGGTTTTGGCAGTGCGGTAACAAAGGGAGTGGACCCGATCAAGCTGATCAAGAAGTCCGTTGGTTTCACAGTCCGCAATAAGCGCGGGAGCCTTTTGTATATTTAGCATTACAATACGACCTCTCGTTGGAGTGTCTCGATAGCGGATAGATTAGATTAAAAGTCTGAACTCTCAGCCTCATCTTCCTGAGAAAACCCATAGTCTTCTACTGTGTTTTCTTTTGAAAACTTCTCATACAACATCCCGGTTGGGCTGTCATATCCCAGAAGAATAGTTTTACCTGTGGCTTGTCCGGTGTACCTATCTTTGAGAATACGGAAAGTTGTTGTGCTGGCATCGTCTGGATCTTCTGCTTGTTGGTCCCGTTCAAGACCAAACATATAGAAACTCCAGAAGCCAATCGCACGGGAGCCTTTGAAGTGACGAATCATAACTCGACCGCCCTCCTCATGAGGCTTGCCTTCAGGTGTGGCCAAGTGGGAGATGAAGTGAATGATAACGTGGAGTTCTTGGGCCAGTCCTGCCATAGACTTCATGATCTGCTCAAGAGATTCCTTTTCGTTAGATGGGTCTGCCATCGCCGTAAGGTGATCCAGGTAAAACAGCTTGATTCCCTGCCCTGCCATAAACCGAATCTTGTTCTCGACACGTTCCCATTCACCGTTACCCCAAGAGTCATAGAAGGTGACATTCCCTCGGAGCTTCTGGATCTCAGTGTCTTTCTCTGCCTGAGTCCAATCACCGTCAGGAATATGGAACTGCTTCCGCGCTGCCTTACCAGCAATTCTGGTAGCTGTTTCGGCTGGTCTCTGCTCTAGATAGATAACACCAACAGGCATTCCCAGAGTGTTGATGTCGAACTCCATCTGCTGTGTAAACAGGTCCGTCTTACCTACACCAGTACCAGCACCAAACCCGTAGACCTCTCCACACCGACGACCATACGTATAGTCTGTCAACGTTGGTAGAAACCAAGAGAGCCCCCACTCGACAGGCTTACTGAGTTCTTCCAGAATGTCATCGATACCGACGAGACCATCTGGACGAAACTCTTGAGCATTCCACATAGCAGAGACAAGCTCTTTCTCTTTGCCCTTCACCAGCATGTCGTTGGGGTCTTTCTGTGAGATCTGAGCGATCTTAGCCTTCCCAGGCTTGAACAGCTCTGCAGCTGTCCGTACGTTATCCTGTCCGGCATCGTCCATATCAAAACACAGAACGACCTCCTCAAAGGAGTGCAGCCATTCGATGTTCGCCTTAATAGGTTCTGCGTAGTTTCCTGCTCCGCTAGGCAGCGAGACGACAGGCCACTTGTTTCCCTGTGCCTGTGACAGACTCATCGCATCAACCTCGCCTTCGACGATAACGACTCGTTTACCTCCTGATTGCCAAAGGTGCTGACCAAACAGTTGAAGCTCTTCGATATTAAAGTCACCTGTGGTATAGAACTTCTTGTCCGCTCCTCGGATTTTCTGTGCGGCTATACTCCCGGACTGATCTCTGTAGGGTGCAACCTGAACAGCCTTCCCCCGATCATCTTGACATACTCGGTATCCAAACTTTTTACAGGTTTCTTCTGTTAGTCTTCGCTTACGTAGGGCGAGGAAATACCCGCCTTCAATGAGGGGCTTACCCACTGACGGCTTCCTCCTTTTAACTGGTTTGTTTGAGGAGTCATCCTCTGCCCATTCGTTTCGATTCTTTCCACAGGAGAAACACTTTCCCCATCCTTGAGCATTGATCGAATAAGCATCACTCGACCCACACATCGGACAGGGAACGTGGCGCTCTACCCAATCACTCATTGAAACCGCTCAAAGTTGCCAGCCTATTTCGAGTTTCTAAAGCCTTCGCTCGATTACTTCGGAGGGTGTAAACCTCAGACTGGATCTCTACCATAAGCTGTTCATTGGCATCGATCAGGGTATCGGTGTGTTCGACGTAACGCTCCAGATCTTTAACAGTCTTCTGGACAGTCTTGAAGATGTTCTTGAAAGATTTCATTACTGAAGGCCCCCAACGTATCTAACTTCAACATGTCCATCGTCCAACCATCCTTGGCTGATGACCTGAAAACATCCAGCCATCTGGACTTCGGCAATCTCATCCACAACATTTTGCACAACCGCGTATCCGTTGCTCTTCTCAAACACTTTGGAATGAAACGGGTTTTGCTTATGGACGACCATTCGGTACACACAGTCTTCTTTGAGTTCCGAAATAGATTTCACTGTAACGTCCAAGCTGTACTGAGCGTAACGCTGTCCTGTCATGGGGTTGGTCTTAATGGTGGAAGCTACCGGAAATCCTTGCTCTTTTAGATCAGCAATCCGGCGAGGAAGAGCCATAATTCCGAAGTCCATCAAGGCAGAGCGTTGGGTCAGAGTGTTGCCTTTCAGGAGTTCAGCACGAATGATATCTACTTGTGTCATATCGACCTCTCACAGTTGTCGTGGGGTTCTATAAAAAGAAGCCCCGACCAGTTAAGGCCGAGGCTGTCCTATGGTGTGGGGTATTGGATTAGCCGAAGTACCATTCTCGAATAGAAAAGCAGGGGCAGCTTTTAGGAGAGGCTCCGGTCTGCTCAATAAGATCTCGATGTCCCAAGACGTTATCGTCTTCGACGTTGAACTCTGCTTGGAGTCCACCAATCAGCTCGTATAGAGAAGCAAATTGTTCTGGCGTGTAGTTTTCTGAGGGCTCCCTGGTGTTCGGGGCCAGCCCTCCAATCAGACATATACCGATTGATCGCCTGTTCCAGCCGGGACCACAGTCACCGACGTGAGCGCCAGGCTTATCTACTGGGCGACACCGTGCGCCGTTTGCTTTGGACTCGACAGTGCCATCCAACTTAATTACGTAGTGGTAGCCGTTACCCAGCCACCCTTTTGCTCGATGCCAACGGTCAATATCCGATGCACCAAAATCTTTGTCCTGCTCAGTTGCCGAGCAATGGACGATGATATGATCTTTCACTTTAATCCTGCCTCCTTGAGCGCCTGAAGACGCACCTTTTGGGGCTTCTCCTTCATCCATGACTTGGGGATCAGCTCTTTTGAATAATCGAAGCCGTGCTTCTCACACCACTTCGCATAGGTAGTCCGGCTACCCTTACTGATCCTGTTGTTGGGGTTCGAGAAAATAAACCTAATGTCTAGATCAGGATGTTGATCTTTGATAATCAGGTGTTTTTGTCTGTCAGCAACGACAAAGCGGCCTTTGGTCTCGACCACAATGCCGTTAGGGAGAACCCAATCGGGTGTGTATTTGGCGTCTCTCGGCGGGTGCGTGAAGTTGATCTTGTATTTCTCATACTGAGCATCAACTCCACACGCTTTCAGGTGCCGAGCGTTCACCTCCTCCAGGCCACTCCGGAAGCCATTCTTTAAGCCCACCTGTCTGGACAAAGACTGGGATTTCTTCCGTGTGTCCTTAAGTACCATGGTTTAAAAATCTCCTTCCTCGTCTTCCTCCGGGGCCTCATAGTCTTCTTCAGGACTGAAACCTTCGGAGTTAACTTCCGGCATTTCATCCTGCTCAGAATCAAAGCCTTCCTCTTCCTCAAAGCCAAATGCCTGGCCGGAAGCTGCGCCGCTGAACACCGGGTTAATTACTTGAGCCGCCTTCAGACGAAGAGTCACTCCTGCCTGGGCATCCTTGGCGTTGTAGTAAGGGACAGCTTCAAAGGAAATCTTGGCAACCGTGCCGTTCCAAGGGTTGGTCGGCGGATCGAACTTGTTACCTTTAGCATCAAACAACGCGGGTTTTTGAGTGAATGGCTCTTTGTTCTTAGGCTCGACGTATGCTTTTAACTTAAACTTTACGAAGAGCTTGCCGTTGTCCACGTAGAAGGGAGCATCTGCAGCTTCTTCTACTGTGATTGGCTTACCTTTCTTCTTCTGGCCGTTATACATGTCACCGAACTGGTCAACAGCGTCTTCAATCTTCTGGTTTAGGAAATCAACAATGGTCCCTTGAGCCCTGCCCTTTTCATCAAACAGCTGGGCATCCTCAGGCAGTTCCATCTCTGCCTTGTAGTCGCCATGAGGGTTAAACTTCGTGTCTGGCTCTGATAGGTACGGGTAGATCAAAGTACCTTTTGGTGTAACGTAGCGGTTATTACCTTTTGCCATGTGTAGGTCTCTCTTAGGCTTCGTGTTTTTCACGGATTAAATTAGTGTCGATTCCCTGTGCCAGTAGTCGGCTTTCGAGATCGACGGGGACTGGCTGATCCTCTTCAATCAGCACAGTGAACAGGTCAATATCTGTTTCAAGCATTTGTCTGTCCTATGGTGTGGGGTATTGAGTTTGCTGTGGTGTCCTAAGGTGTGGGGTATTACTTTTCACCTAAGGAACAGACCCACTATCGGATAGTTCAGGCAAAAAAGAAATCAGATTCCATCACCTGCTCCAGGTCCAAGCTACCCTTAGTTGGTAGTGCTGGTATTTCAGACTCTTCCGACAACTGCTGCTCAATCTCCTCCTTGAAATCACCAAGCACGTCGTTGTTCTGATACATGTCTATGAACGCCTCGCGTAAAAGATCTGCTAACTTCCATGCGTTTCCCGCATGAGTGCCATAAGAGTCGTGCACCAAGCCAAACGACTGGATGCCTGAGTCCCAGCAGCGGCGAATAGTTTCTCTCATATGACTGGCATCCATAGAGTGAACCCAGTTTGGGGCAATCCCGTTGACCTGGCGGTTACGATCAAGCTGCATCGGCCCGTTCTGCTCTTGGGCGATGCTCATCGTCATCCGGACGCCTCCGAAGGTAAGCTCAATCCGCTTTGTGTGAAGCTTCTGGTAGCCCTGAAGGACAGGGAGACCGTCTGGAGTAGTCCACCGGATTGGCAGTCCCTCCCTTGCAGCAACCCGAGCGGTTTTTTGAAACCAGTCCATGGCCTCTCGAGCAGCAACAACGACCTTTGATACTGACTGCCAGATAAGCCTCCCCATGTAAGAAGCAGCATCCCAGCCTGATCCTTCCCATGGAAACTCCTCACCCATTGCCAACTTGGCTGGCTTAACGGTGTCCTCGTTGACTTGATCCTTAAAGCCAAACTCTTTGGCACCATACGCCAAGGTCATAACAGGCCTCTTACAAACCTTTCGATTTACGCCAAGCTTGAGCCAGCCCTGAGCCATCTTTTGAATGAACTCATTGTCGGAGGTAGTAGCGTCCTCGATGACCTTCTCATGGACGATATCAGCGACCCTCTGATAGATGTCTGCAGGTTTGTCCAAGGGCACAAGGTTCACAGCTTCACCTCCTATTGGGTCTCTCAGTGCAGCAGAAAAGTTCTGAAGACCATTACAAGAACCGTCCATCTGGATGGGCAGAGTTGAAACAAATCCCCAGCCCTCTTGCTTTAGCTCCTGCCACTCAAAGCAAAAGGCTAAGAACTGAAAGGGATCATCCGCATCGTCCCAAAACCGGTTGTTGAATTGATCCTCAGCAGACGCCAGGATGGCTTCCTCGTTGTCTTCTACCCACGCTACCCGACCATCAAGATCATCTTTGTCGTAACCAAACACGTTCGCTCCATGAACAGCAAGCCACGCCCTTCCCTCTTCGTCTTCAATTGGAACTCCTTTAGAAAACGTCAGGAGCCCTTTCGCCAGGTCTGAACCTTGAGGGTTTAAAAACATTGGCACTGCATAAGCACGGCCTCGGAAGTCCATTTGGTGGGGAAAGTAAATGGCCTCCTCGTGTTCCATCGTCTCGGCAACGGAAAGTATCTTCACAAGCTGCAGCCGGAGGGACTTCAATTGATCATTGGCTGTGTGTATGTCTGAAGCTGCCCGTTTCCAACGTTTAAACTCATCCAGGTGTTCTTGTGTCCACTGTTCCCGTGGGTATTCCCCTTCAGCCAGGTCTTGGAGCCACTCTGGCTTTGGTGGGATCTCATGGTTTTCAGCTTTCGGGATATCACCGAGGGTGGATCCGTTCTGCCAGAGGATACGAGCAGTCTCAAGAAGACGAGGGTGGATTCGCCAAGCAGTGTTCTGCATGAGGTTCATTGCGTCGTACACTTGAGATAGATCCATTTCATCGATCTCTTCCAAGTAAGCCCTGTTAGGCGTCTTGAGCAT
>Ga0102930_1000079_pt1 | contig 29465 bp, 26 predicted proteins | sample SalPon1_B_H2O_MG_FD_84514 | JGI IMG/M metagenome (GOLD analysis project Ga0102930, IMG submission 84514) | Salt pond water microbial communities from South San Francisco under conditions of wetland restoration - Salt Pond MetaG R1_B_H2O_MG | ecosystem: Environmental > Aquatic > Non-marine Saline... | reverse complement strand
GTGGGCGTATCGGGCATCGTGTTGGCCTCCCCGGTCGACCGGGAATTTGTCTCTAGTTGATCTATCGTTCTATGTGGTAAAAAATCCCACGTACGCGTCAGACGTTCTGGTATAGCTGGTTCCGATAGTATTCAAACAAGTCGAGGAGGACGAGTGGTTCCAACGGGATATTTTGGTTGGGGAGGTCGACGGTGACTCCTCAGAGCTGATCGGTCTCTCGAATACCGGTTCTGCCCCACCCACAACAATTTTCATTCTAGCAACAAATTTTTGGCTATGAGCCTCAGTCGACGGTTTGCGGTCGGGGTGGCCGGAGTCTCGCTTGGCAATGCGCTGATCGCTGGCAGCTACGCGCTTGATGGGACGTTGTTGGGTCCGATCACGATGGTTGCGCTGGCTGGCGCGGCCATCGGCTCTGTTGGGAGTGGCGTCATCGCCTATGTCGCGTACACCGATCCCGACACATTCGAGTTCGGGGATTCCCGCCTGCATCAATACTTTCCGACGGTATTCCTTGTCGGCGGGTTTGCAACCGTCTTCGCGGGTGTTATGATCTTTGTACTCGCCTTAGTCGAGTGATTCTTACCACACCAGTCAGAGCGGGTTCGGTACCGGGAGGCTGGGAGGGACTTGAACCACGGTCACTCCTTTCAGTTGTTCCCTGATTCAAGTCCCTCGACAGCCGCTTCGCTCCTCACGTTGTTCGGAGCAGAAGCGGGCTGGGAGGGACTTGAACCCCCGACCGTCTGGTTAAAAGCCAGACGCTCTCCCTAACTGAGCTACCAGCCCTCACCCGAAGTTGCCTGCACGCGTTAATAAGGGTTTAGATCACCGTCGACCACGCCCCCCTCTCACACACACGATTAGAAGCGACCGACTACTCCGTGCTGAAGTAGTCCGCCAGCGCGTCGGCGACGACCCCGCCGGGCTCGCGGTTCTCCATCGAGGCCCGGTGCCGGAGTTCGATATACAGCTCCGGCGGGAGCCCCATCGACAGCTCCCCCGGCACGATGTCATGATCCCGCAGGGCGGCCGCGGTGTCGCTGCCGTTGTTGATCGCGCTGGCGACCGACCGGATATCTCGCACCGTCAACTCGGCATCCAGACTCGCCCACGCCAACAGATACCGGTCCTCCGCGGGCACGCGGGCAATGTGTTTGGCCGCCGTCGGGGCGATATGGCCGCGGGCGACGTGTCGACGGATCGACTGTGGGAGATCGTGAACCCGCGCCCACTTCCGGATAAACGAGACGGTGACGCCGTCGCCAGCGCGCTCGGCGGCGTCCTTGTAGGAGCCGACGCCGCGAACCAGCGCGGCGCAGGCCGCCGCGCCGCGCAGCATCAACACGTGGTCGTTGCCGCCGACCGCGCCGGTGGCGAACTCGTAGACGACGTGGGCCGCTTCGTCGACACTGGCGGGGTCGTCGGGATCGAAACCGATCGCTTCGGCGGCTCGCTCGCCGGTGATCTCGGGGTCGGCCCGCACGACCGGCGTCCCAACTGGTGTCTCCCGATCGGAGCCGTACTCCTCACTCATTGTCCGCTCTCACGGGCGCGTTCAGTAAAAACATCGTGTTCGGTCGACCCTGCCGTACCGGTGTCAGGGCCGGTCGGCGGCGATCGTGATCGACAACGTTCCTCATTTGTTAACTGAACGTAATGTCTGGCAGTTCAAAGAACTTTTCGTGAATTGTGGTGGATTCTCTCAACCGTTTGTTGCAACTCTCTCCCACATTCGGTGCGTTGTCGACACCACCGAGGATTCCCGGAACACGTTCTGTCGGAAAGACATCGCTGACGAAACTTATAGGTAAGAACGTTTCACGCAGTGACTGTGACACGCTACAGATCACGTGAACGTGGGTATGAGCGTCGTCAGCCAGCGGTTCCGGTAGAAGATCGAGCCACGCTACGGACAGGGGACGGCGGCAGCTTCCTGTTCGGCGTCAGTCTCCTCGGCATCGGCGGCGTTGGCGGCCTCGGTGTCGGCATCGGCAGCGTCGGCGTCGGTGGTCTCGGCGTCGGTGGTCTCGGCGTCAGCGGTCTCGGCGTCGGACTCGTCATCCTCGGCGGCCTCGGAGGCCCCGCTGTCGCGCTGTTCGGAGAGGTGTTCCCAGACTTCTGCACAGCCAGCACCATCGGAGAGGTTCGCCAAGTGGTCGTTATCGCTCATTGGATCGCCTCCGTGCCGGTGTTCGCTACGTTCATCGAACGGTCATACACACCCACTACGGTTAACCACAGTCCAACCCGTAACACTGGCCCGGGGTCTGTAATGGCGGATACTGTTGCTGGTATCACCGACGAATCAAATAGCCCAAAACCGACCGACAGCGTCCGATTGGTTCCCGGGAGGAGTGTCACCAGTGCGGTCAGTGATTGCAGTAGGCGACTGATAGACCCCCGTGGGGGCCGTCGACTCGAACTATGAGTGTCGCCCTTCGCATCCTCGACGACGGTGCGTGGCTGTCGGTCAACGACCAGCGTCGTGTCAGCGTTAGTGAACTCTGGCGGCTCGACGCCCCGGATTTCTGCGACTGTGACCTCGTCGACTTCATCGCCGAGGGGTTCACTGGCGTCTCGGCCGACGGCCGCGACGTGGCGGTCACGACCTACGGGAAGTGCATCGCCTGCGGTGCCAGTGGCGTCCCCGGCAAACTCCCGGTCGGGCGGATCGCCGAAGGCACGTATGAAGGGTACGACCGACAGCACGTCGTGCTGCGACCGATCGAACGCCGCGGGGCCAACAACCAGCAATAGTATCCGGTATACGGAACCACCGGGGAGGGTTGACGCGGCAACGGGCTGTTTATGTGTGGGGCTTGTGGGTGGCTATATGCCAACCGACGTCGAGCGATGGAAATCTGAGGTTTACGGCAACGAGATCCGCGAGCATCTCTATCGGTTCGCCGAGGAGGGGTGGGAGGCGATCCCCGACGACGAACACGACGCGTGGTTCGAGCGCTTCAAATGGTGGGGGCTCTACCACCAGCGCAACGGCCAAGAGAGCTACTTCATGATGCGGATCGGCACGCCCAACGGCGTGCTCGAACCCGGCCAAACCGAGGTCGTCGCCGAGATCGCAAACGAGTACGCCCGTGGCCCCGGCACCAACCCCGAGTTCGGCGACGCCTACGTCGACTGGACGACCCGTCAGTCGATCCAGCTCCACTGGATCAAACTCGAAGACATCCCGGAAATCTTCGAGAAACTCGAATCCAACGGGCTCTCTACCCAGCAGGCCTGTGGCGACTCGTGGCGGAACATCGTCGGCAACCCGATGGCCGGGAAGGCCCCGGAGTTCGTCGACGCCTGGCCCGTGATTCAGGAACTCAACGACCGGTTCAAGGGTAACGACGACCACTCGAACCTCCCCCGCAAGTGGAAGGTCTCGGTCACCGGCGCACCCGATGGCTCCGGTCAGGGCGACATTAACGATCTGGCCCTCGAACCCGCCTACAAGGAGATCGACGGCGAGGAGGTCCGTGGCTTCAACATCGCCGTCGGCGGTGGCCTCTCGCGCAACGAACCGCGCATCGCCCGCCAGATCGATGTCTTCACCCGGCCCGAGAACGCCGCCGACGTGGCTGCCGGCATCTCCTCGCTGTTCCGCGAGCACGGCGACCGCGAGAACCGGTACAACGCCCGGATCAAGTTCCTCATGGACGAGTGGGGTGCCAAGAAGTTCCGGAAGGTCTTGCAGGAGGACTTCGTCGACTTCGAACTCGAAACGGCGGGCGTCGACCTCCGCGAGCAGTACACCTACAACGCGGGCGGCAAGGAACACGGCGACCTGATCGGCGTCCACGAACAGGCCGACGGTAACTACTACGTCGGGCTCAATGTCCTCGTGGGCCGGATGGGTGCCGACGACACTGCGGAACTCGCCGACCTCGCCGAGAAATACGGCTCCGGCGAGGTCCGGATCAGCCAGCGACAGAACGTGATGATCACCGACGTGCCCGAAGACGACCTCGACGACCTGCTCGACGAGGACCTCCTCGAACACTACTCGCCGGACCCTCACCCGTTCATGCGGGGGTCGGTCGCCTGTACTGGCACCGAGTTCTGTTCGCTCTCGATCGTCGAGACGAAGAACCGCCAAGTTCGCTACGCTCGCTGGCTCAAAGAGAACGTCGACCTCCCCGAGGGCGTCGAAGACTTCCACATCCACCTCTCGGGCTGTACGGCCTCCTGTGCCCAGCCACAGATCGCCGACATCTCGCTCCGTGGGATGAAGACCCGGAAGGACGGCGAGCCGGTCGAGGCACTCGACATCGGCCTCGGTGGCGGCCTCGGCGAGGACCCCCACTTCGCCGAGTGGGTCGGCCAGCGCGTCCCCGTCGACGAGGTTCCCGGCGCGATCAAGAACCTGCTTGCCAGCTTCGAAGAGCAGCGAGAGGAGCGCGTTGTTCCGGAGGAACAACGAGGGGGAGACGGCGAAGCCGTCGAGCGAGAGACGTTCCGCACCTTCATCGCTCGGCACGACGAGGAAGAACTGGAGGACCTCATCGAGCCCGAAGAGACCAGCTACGAGGACCCGATGATGCACAACACGAAGATGACGTGGTACCCCTACGCCGACGAGGACGATATGGCCGACTCGCCAGCGCCCACCGACGGCGAGGGTAACTCCATCGCACCCGCCGACGACTGACGGCGCGCGGACCTTTTTCCACTATCTACACCGGTAAGCAGTTCATAACGGCCAGTAGCCACTGCCTACTCGGCCACCGAAAGCAACAGTTATGCAGTTGTCTCGGCTGGTATCCGGCATGATACTCGGGGTACTGTTGGCCGTGTCGACCGGCAGCCCAGCCGGCACCAGTCACCCCGCTGGCTGTCTCGCCCCATGGCTCGCGGTCGAACCCACCAGCTCACCGTCGACGAGACAAGGACCGCTGAATGAGTAGTTCGACGCGTGACCGGTCGGTCAACGTCACCGATGGGCCACTGCTCGAGCCGCTGGTCGTCCTCTCGCTGCCGATCGTACTCACCAATCTCCTGCAGGTCGGCTACAACCTCGCCGACACCTTCTGGGTCGGGCGGCTCGGCCAGCCAGCGGTGGCGGCGCTGTCGTTCTCGTGGGCGATCGTCTTTCTGGTCATCAGCCTCTCGCTGGGGTTTTCGGTGGCCGGAACAGTGCTGGTCGCCCAACACAAGGGCGCGGGGAACCTCGATCGCGTCGGCCACGTCGCCGGGCAGACGATCAGCCTCGTGGTCGCAGTCTCGGTGCTGTTTTCGGTCGTTGGCTACCTGTTGGCTCCGTGGCTGCTCCAGCTCGTCGGCGCGCCCCCCGGTACCACCGAGTTCGGGATGGCCGTCGACTACACCCGGACGATGTTCGTGGGTATCCCCTTTGTCTTCAGCTTCTTCGTCTTCCAATCGCTGCTGCAGGGGTGGGGTGACACCCGCACCCCGCTGTACCTGATGGCTTTCGGCGTCGGGCTCAACGTGGTCGTCGACCCGTTTTTCATCCTCGGCTTCCAGAACAACGTGCTCTTCGAGTGGGTCGGCCTCGGGTCGGTGGAGTCGGCGCTGTTCGCGGCGACCGGCTTTGCCGGGTTCGGCGTCCAGGGCGCGGCAGTCGCAACTATCGTCTCCCGGGGGATCGGCGCGGTGATCGGTATCTGGCTGCTGCTGTCGGGCACCGTCGGCATCGAACTCGGCGGAGCCGATTTCGTTCCCAGCACCGAAACGATCCGCCGGATCTTCACGATCGGCGTGCCTGCGAGCCTCGAAATCAGCACCAAGGCGCTGAGCGTGACGATCCTCACGGCACTGGTGGCGATCGCCGGAAGCGAGGCTGTCGCGGCCTACGGGATCGGCACCCGTGTCACCTCGATGGTCGTTTTGCCCGCCCTCGGGCTGGCCCGTGGGGTCGAAACCGTCGTCGGCCAGAACCTCGGGGCCGGACAGGTCGACCGTGCGGTCCGTGGCGTCCGGGCGTCGATCGGCATCGTCGTCGGTGTCTTCGTGCTGTTCTCGATCGGCGTCTACCTGTTCGCCGACGTGATCGTCGGCGTCTTCGTCAGTGGGCAAGGAGCCGCGTCGGTCGTCGGTGTCGGTGCCGAGTACCTCCGCGTCGTCGGCGTGACCTACGGCTTCCTCGGGATCTTCTACGTCGTTCAGGGCGGCTTCCGCGGCAGCGGTCGGACGCGGTTGGCGCTGGTGTTCGCCTTTATTGGCTTCATCGTCCTGCGATCGGCGCTGGCCTACGCCTTCGCGGTCCCCCTCGGTTGGGGAGCGACCGGCATCTGGTACGGCGAGGCCGCCTCGAACGTGGTGATGGCCGGGCTCGTCCTCGCGTACTTCCGTCGTGGGGCGTGGGCCGACCGGCTCGTCGACGGCGAGGAGCCGACCGAGAGCCACCCGCCCGCTGGTGAGCAGGTCGACGATACCCCGACGGTCGACGACCAGCTGCCGGTCGACGATACCCCGACGGTCGACGACCAGCTGCCGGTCGACGATACCCCGACGGTCGACGACCAGTCGGTCGAGACTGACTGACCGCCTCCTATCGAACGAGATAGTAGGGATCGTCGTCGATCCGGTCGGCCAGAAACGCCTCCATCTCCCCGGCTCGAACCGGCATCACGTTCAGCCCGTTGAGGACGTAGTGATCCATCACGCCCGCTTCGACCATCTCGTCGCGGAGCCCGCGTCGGTTCCAGAAGTACAGATAGTTGTTCTTGTCGTAGGTTCGCTGGGTTATCCGGTCGGTGGTTCCATCGACGGTCAGTTCGCCCTCGAACTCGGCAGTCCCGGCGTAGGGCACGTCACAGACGCGTTCGACGTAATGGAGCTGTGTCGAGACCAGCCACGGGGTACCGATGTTCAAACAGAGGACGTCGTCCGCACTGAGCTGGCCGTAACAGCCCTCCGGCGAGAAGGTGTCTCGAAACGTACAGCCATCGAACCGGTAGGAGCCGTCGACGAGGATCGAGTGGAGCGGGTCGGGAGTCCGGTAGGCCGCATCCGCGAAAAACAGCGACGAAAAGGCACCGACCTCCGGGCTGGTTTCGTCGACGTCGAAGACGCCTGTCTCGCGGAACGAGCGGGTGAACCCCGGTGCGAGGACCGACTCGAACTCTCCGCGCAGTTTCTCGATAATCGCCTCGTAGGGGTTGCGCTGGAGGGCGGTTTTGATATCACTCAGCCCGATGTGGACGAAGACGACCTCCGCGTCGGCGTACTGTGCGAGCACCGTCTCCAACACGGCGTCGTCGACCGGCCCGCCAGGGCGGCGCAGTCGGTCGACGACGTAGTGTTTCGCGCTACTCAACGCCGTTCCCGGAAGATGTGTGAGCCGTTCGATCCCGCCTCGACCGGCCCGTCGACTGGTGTCGGTGCGTTGGTGAGTCATTCGTGCCTCCGAACTCCCGTTTCGATCGAAAGACGACCCCGATGCAATCAGTCGCGTCCCGCTTACTACGACCGATCCGTTCTTGTAGTTTCCTACAGCGGTACACAGACAAGAGTATACAGTCCGTATATCGGAGTACGGAACACGTAGTCGGGGCGAACGGAGGGGCTGTCGTCGGAGGACGGATCGGTCCCTCGCTACCGTTCTGCTCCCCGACTCGCCGGACAGGGCGGGCCTCACACTTCAGTAGGCGGGTCATAACAAACAGCCCTACAGTTGCCGGGTTCCCTATGTACCTGCACCGCGGTGACCGAACGACCGTTCGTCGACCGAGGGCTCACCGACCGGGGTGTGCCCTGTGGGGGCATGCCGACGACTGTCAAACGGGCGATCCGGGACCGATCTACCGATGTCGACCGACTCCGAGGGGTCGTGGTCGCTGATGCGTGTCCAGTTCGATCTCACCCATCCCGCCCACGTCCACCTGTTCAAGAACTCGATCAGATCGCTGGCCGCTGACGGCCACGCGGTCGCGGTCGCCTCACGCAACAAGGAGGTGACGACCGACCTGCTCGATGCCTACGGGATCGAACACACCGTACTCTCGACGAAGGGGACGACGACGGCGGCACTGCTCTCGGAGTGGTCGATCCGTGAGATCCGGACGATCAGGTTCACCCGGGCGTTCGATCCCGACGTGGTCGTCAGCCGGGCGCTGCCGTCGGCGGTCCACGCCGCCGCGCTCACCGGCGCGGCCAGCATCGTCTGTACCGACACCGAGTACGCCTGGAAGATCTCGAAGCTGATCGCCCCCTTCGTCGACTACTGGTGTACGCCCGCGTCGTTCAGCCGCGACTACGGCGCGAACCACCGGCCCTACGAGGGCGTCGACGAACTCGCGTACCTCCACCCCGACCGGTTTTCCCCCAATGGGGACCGGCTCCGCCAGTACGGCGTCGACCCCGACGAGCCGTATTTCGTCCTCCGGTTCGTCTCGATGGGTGCCCACCACGACGTCTCCCGACGCGGCCTCTCGGCGGCGGCCAAACGGCGGCTCGTCGACGAACTCTCGGAGCACGGGAGGGTCTACATCTCCGCGGAGCGACCTCTCCCACCGGAACTCAGCGGCCACGAGGCACCGGTGCCGCCCGCGGAGATCCACCACCTGCTGGCCGAGGCATCGTTGCTGGTCGGCGACAGCGAGACGATGGCGACCGAGGCCGCGCTGTTGGGGACGCCGACGATCCGGGTGAACTCCCACGCCACCGACGACGCCCTCGGCGTCTTCGTCCAGCTCGAAGACCGCGGGCTCGTCGAGTCGACCGGCGACGAGGCGACGGCCCACGACCGCGCCATCGAGTTGGCGACCGACCCCGATGCGGGCGACCGATGGGCCCGGAGACGGGACGCACTGGTCGCCGACAGCGTCGACGTGACCGACCACATCCTCGATCTCATCGCGGAGGCCGCCGATGAGTGAGTCGACGCCCGCCAGCGAGTCGACGCCGACCCAGCCCGAGTCGGCGACGCACGACAACGCCGACCTGCGGGTGTTGAGCCTCGTTACGAACCACCGCGCCCGGTTCTACCTCCAGCAACTCGACTCGCTCAGAGAGCGTGGGATCACCGTCGACATCGTCACCGTCCCCGATCGCGCGGACAGATCGCGCCAGCCGCTGGATTACGCCCGGTTCTATTTGGCCGCGCTCCGGGCAAGTCGCGGCGAGTACGACGTGGTCCACGCCAACTACGGCCTGTCGGCGCCCCCTGCGGTCGTCCAGTGGTTCCATCCGACCGTCGTCTCGCTGTGGGGCAGCGACCTGCTGGGCACCTACGGCGCGGTCGGTCGCCTGGCGGCCCGGTTCGCCGACGAGGTGATCGTCATGTCCGAGGAGATGGCCGCCGAACTCGACCGGGACGTCCACGTCATCGCCCACGGGATCGATCTCGACCGCTTCCGGCCCGAGTCACAGGCCGACTGCCGGGCCGACCTCGGCTGGGACCCCGAGGCGGCACAGGTGCTGTTTCCGTACCCATCGGATCGGCCGGTGAAAAACTACCCGCGGGCCGAACGCATCGTCGCCGCCGCGGCCCGTGATCTCGACGGCGAGGTCGAACTCCAGACGGTCAGCGGCGTCGCCCACGAGGAGATGTACACCTACATGAACGCCGCCGACGTGCTGCTGTTGACCTCCGACCGGGAGGGATCGCCGAACTCGGTCAAGGAGGCGATGGCCTGCAACCTCCCGGTCGTCTCGGTCGACGTCGGCGACGTCGCCGAGCGGCTCGCGGGTGTCGAACCGTCGACCGTCCACAGCGACGACCGCGTGCTCGCCGAGTCGCTCGCCGACATCGTGCGGCGCGGCGAGCGGTCCAACGGCCGCGAGCTGATCAGCGAGATCAGCCTCAGCCAACAGGTCGACCGACTCGTCGGCGTCTATCAGTCGGCCCGCGACGACTGACCGAACCCGGTCCCGGGTATACCGTCCGGTAGGCCACAGTTACGGCGGTCGACTGTTCGATTTCGATCACAGTCCGCCAATCGGGACGGTGACTTTTTATCCACGCGTCCCTGTTACCAGCCAACTACCGGTTGCTGACACTCGCTTGGACTATGCCCAGAGACACCCAGTCATCGATGCGCGCCACGGTCGACGTGATCAACTTCTGGTGTGTGGTCGTGCTGGTCGTCTCGGCGGCCTCAGTTGCCGGTGTCGTCGGGGCCGCGGTCGTCGCTGGCGAGTTCGACCACCGCAATTTCGACTTCAACGAGAGCCAGAGCGGCAGCGCCGTCGGGGTGTTGATGGAAACCCAAACCGACGGCACCACGCGACTCAGGTGGGGTGAGCGTGGTGGCGCACAGTATCTCGAAGTCCGCGTCGACGGTAAAGTCGAAGACCGGCTGAACTACATCGGCGACGAGTCGACCATCGAGAGCGGTCAGTTCGAAGTGTATGCCGTCTACGAGAGCCGACCGACGACCCTCATCGAGTCTCGCGGCTGACCCGCCTGTACGGTCGGCTTATACTGCCACCGGAAGCGAACAGTCCGTCCCTTTTTGACGCTGTACCGCCGCTGACAGTCCATCCGTTTTCACGCTGTACCGCCGCCGACAGTCCATCCGTTTTCACGCTGTACCGCCGTCGACCGCTGTGTCCCAGCGGGTCGTAACGAGCGAGTAACCGAGACGGTCGGTCGGGTGTCGGTCGTTGCCCCCGAGCAGTCGGCTCGGAGGGTGGTGTTTCCGGTGACAAAGCGATACATAACAAAGACCGTCTCGGAGTCAGTGGTCGACAGTTCGCTTTCGTGCCGCCCGATGGCGGCTGAACCCTCTCTATGAATGATACACGACGACAGGCAACCGTTCTGAAGGCACTGTTGGCGGGTGGCTTCCTCGCGTTCGTTGGCGCGCTTGGCATCGCATACAGCCAGCCCGCGACCGGCTACGAGCTCTCGATCTACGGGTCGACGCCGACCGGCTTCTGGATCGGCGGCGGTATCGCGGGGATTCTCGCCCTAACGGTCGCCTTCGCGCCGCCGACCACCCGCCGGCTGCGGGCGCTCGCGCTCGCACTGCTGGCGGGTGTCGTGCTGTCGGTGTACGCGCTGCCGATCGTTCGGAGCTACTTCTTTTACGGAGCCGGTGACTCGATGACACACCTCGGCTGGGCCCGGGAACTCGATGCCGGAACCGGCAGCGCGTTCGGATTCATCTATCCCGCCGTTCACATGCTGGCGACGTTCCTGAGCGAACTCAGCGGGTTCGACCTGACCTACACGCTGCAGTTCGTCCCCCTGGTCGTCTTTCCGCTCGTCTGTGTCCTGTTTACGACGCTCTGTGTCCGGTATCTCACCGACAGCAGGTGGGCCCTGCCGATCGGGGTCGGGGTCGGGCTGCTGTTGATCCCGATCAACCACCTCAGCATCCATCTGATGGCCCATCCGTCGAGTCAGGCGATACTCTACCTCCCGTTGGTGCTGTATCTCGTCTTCCGGTTCGTCACCGAGCCCGACGACGGGTTCGCCCTCACGACGTCGACCGGGGTCGCCCTCGCGGTTGCCTCTATCGGCATGGTGTTTATTCATCCACAGGAGACGCTGAGCCTCCTGCTCCTGTTGGGGACGATCGGGATCGTCCAGTTCGGCTACCGCCGGTTTCGGCCGACCGACCGGATCGCCCACCACCGGCCGATTTACGCACACACCCTGTTGACGTTGCTCGTGTTCGCCTCGTGGCTCCCCCAACACGAACGCCCGGTCGGCCGCATCCAGTTCGTCATCTCGCAGTTCCGGCAGGTCGGCGTCACCGCGGGTGCCGAACAGACCGATACACAGGTCTCGTCGCTGACCGCACTCGGCGGGAGCGTCCCCGAACTGTTCGTGAAGCTATTCGGCGTCACGCTGATCGTCTGTCTGTTCGCGGGGGTGCTCATGAGCGGTAATCTGTTCGGTCGACTCAAGGACCACGCGCCCGGCCGCACGGCGCTGATCACTTATCTGACTGCGGGGCTGGTCCCGCTGGGGTTCGCCTTCATCGCCGTCTTCGCGGCCGATCAGGGCGACCACTACTTCCGGTTCATGGGCTTTATTATGATTCCGGTGGCGATCATCGGCGCGGTCGGGATCTCGAAGCTCGCCTCGCGGCTTCGGGGCACCGTCTCACGGTCGACCGTTGCAACCGGGCTGGTGATGCTGTTTGCCGTCTTCATTGCGATGCAGGGGGTTGCGATGCATCCCTCGCCGTACTACTACCAGTCGAACAACCAGGTCACCGAGAGTTCGATGCAGGGGTACTCGGTCGCCTTCGACCACCGCGTCGAAGACACCGTTTTCATGGGGATCAGGGGCGGTCCACGCCGGTACGTCCAGGTCTACTACGGCCGTCCGACCGCCGACCGGATCGAGTTCCCCGGCACCGGCGTCGGCGGCGAGGTGTTCGATACGAACGTGTCGACGGCCTACGAGGACGACCGGTATCTCGCGATTCAGGAGTCCAACTACGAGACCGAGGTCGAGTTGTACGAGGGGCTTCGGTACACCGAACAGGGCTTCGAGTCGCTGGATACGGCGGGTAACATGTACCGTGTCCAGGACAACGGGGGATTCAGGCTGTACTTCGTCGACAACGAGGGCTAACAGATGGGGTTCGCTGATCGACTCGCCCACGGTGTCAAAGCGAGTTTCGGGGCCCGTATCGTCAAGATCCTCACGAACGCGGTGCTGTTGGTCGTCCTCACGCGGTTCCTGTTTACGACCGACCAGTACGGGCTGCTGTATACGGTGATCTCGGTCGTCGGCGTCGCCTCGATGTTTGCGACCCTCGGCCTCCCGTCGTCGGCCGCCCGATACGTCGCCGAGTACTCCGAGACCGACGCCTCGCAGGTACCCCAGATCCTCAGGGTCTCGGTACTGTTCGTCTTCGGTTTCGGCCTCCTGACTGCCGTCGTTCTGACGGGTTTCAACACCCAGATCGCCGCCCTCGTCGACGAGTCGGCGGTCGCCCCGCTGTTGTTCGTCGCCGCGGTCTACGTCGTCTTCGAGTCGCTCCACAAGTACCTGACGGGGATCTTTCAGGGGCTCAACGAGATCGCGCTGAGCGCGGCGATCAACGCCACCGCCCAGATCGGGCGGCTCTGTTTCGTGATCGCCCTCGTCCTCGTCGGCTGGGGGGTCTGGGGCGCGCTGGCGGGCTACCTACTGGGGTTCGTGCTGTCGGTCACGATCGGCGGCTACCTGTTGTACACCCGGTTTTACCGGACGCTGTCGACGGCCAGCGAGATCGAAGACGGACTCGTGCGGCGGATTCTCGAATACAGCGTCCCGCTGACGGCGACCCGTGGGGCGACCGTCGTCGACAAGAAGATCGACACGATCCTCGTCACCGCGCTGGCCGGACTGACGCCCGCTGCCTTTTATACGGTCGCCAAGCAGGTGTCGGAGGCCTGCGTCTCCCCGGCGAGTTCGCTGGGGTATACGATCTCTCCGGCCTTCGGCGAGGACAAGGCCGGAAACCGGCTCGAACGGGCCGCCCGCCTCTACGAGTACTCGCTGGAGCACGTGCTGATCTTTTATATCCCCGCGACCGTGGGGCTGGTGTTGGTCGCCGAGCCGACGATGCGCCACGTCTTCGGCCAGAAGTATCTCGGCGCAACGCCAGTCGTACAGGTCTACAGCCTCTTTATCCTCGCCAACGCGATCAACAAGATCACCACCGACAGCCTCGACTACCTCGGTCGGGCCCGGATTCGGGCGATATTCAAAGGCGGAATGGCCGTCGGCAACGTCTCGCTCAATCTCCTCCTGATCCCGATCTACGGCGCTTCGGGGGCGGCGGTCGCCTCGGTGATCACCTTCGGTTCCTACACCGCTCTCTGTGTCTACATCATCACGACCGAGCTGCCGATCCGGTTTAGCGAGATCACGCGGCCGGTCGCCCGCGTAGTCGTCATCGCCGCCGTCATGGGGATCGGCGTGGCGCTGCTGTTGCCCTACGTCACCGGCGTCGTGACGCTCGCGGCTGTGATCGCTGCCGGTGGCGGCATCTGGCTGGTGCTGTCGGCGGCGTGGGGCGTCATCGATATCGAACAGTTGTGGTCCTACGTCGCTCCGTCGACCGCGGAGTCGTGATCCCCTAAAAAACGTGGAGTCGTAGCCCATCTAAAAGACGCAGGGTCGTAGCACTAGTTAAAAGAGATCAGTCGTCGGAGGCGACTTCCGACTCCGTCGACCCCTCGGCTTCGGTGGCAGCCGCCTCCGGCTGGCGCACGCTGTCGCGGATCGCCGCCTGGAGCTTGACCGTCCAGCGGGCCTCGTCGACCGAAACGGGCGGCTCGTCGCCGGTCAACAGTGCGTCGGCCTCCACGTCGAACTGGTAGTAGCTCCCGTTGCGCTCCATGGCGGTTTCCCAGCTCCCCTCGCGTTTGTCCTGGAGGACGACACCCACGTTTTCGGCAGTCCCGCGAACACGGTCGAGGATCTGGTCGATGTTGTTCTGAGCGCGGGCCAGCGGCGAGGCCTTGTAGTCGCGGTCGAGTCGGACGAGCGTTTGGGAGACGAGATCGGCCGCCAGCGTCGACTCCGTGCCGTGGACATAGAGGATTCTGACGGGGTTGGTCCCCGAGAGCATCTTGATCGTACACAGCGTCCCCGACTCGCTGACGTACTGGAGTTGGGCGCAGTCGTAGCCGAAATCCATCTCGTACTCGCCGAGCAGGCTCGTCTGGGCCGCCACGTCCTCGTCGCTTCGCGGCAAGCCACCTGCGTTGAGTCCGAGATACAGCGGGTGGGGCAGCCCCTCCTCGAACTCGCCGCCTTCCAACTCGAAGTTCCAGGCCCCGCGGTTGGCCACGTCGGGTTCGGTCGACCCCGTGTACAGTAGGTCGACGCCCCGGACCTGGCCCAGCTTGCCCGACTCGATTTCGCCGAGGACGGTCCGCATCACGAGGCCGAACTTGTGGTTGTGGACGACCGAAAACCGGACGCCTTCACGCTCGGCGACCGCTGCCAGCTCCTCGAACTGTTCTCTGGTTTCGGTGACTGGTTTTTCGATCAGCGTCGGCACCCCGGCTTCGAGAACCTGCGTTGCGACCGCGAGATGGGTCTGGGGTGGCGTACAGACGTGGACCCAGTCGAGCTGCTCGGATTCGAGGAGCTCCCCCACGTCGAAGTAGGCCTTGATCCCGTAGGAGGTGGCCTTCGCTCTGGCCGTCTCTTCGTCGAGATCGCAGACCGCGACCAGATCGGTCTTCGGGTTCTGGTCGACCCCTGAGAGGTGGTTTTCGGATACAGTCCCGCCACCGATAACAGCCGTTCGAAGAGTCATCGGCCTCATATGCATCAACGGGCTATTTTGTTATGGGCCGGTATCCCGGCGTCGACGCCGCCATCGATGGCTTCGGCCCGACGCCCACTGCCGCCGTTCGACCTCCGAGCGGTCGTTTTCCGAGCCGACGAGCAGTATCATACGCTTACTCGGAGGTCGCCTGTCGTCATCCACGCGCCAGCAGTCGTCATCCACGCGCCAGCAATGTCGACCGATGGCACGACCCGTGGTGGATCGACTGAGGCGGGGTGGTGTCGGACGGGGTCTCCTCGACTTTCCGACAGGATTGCGGTCGAGCCGTCACCCGCTCCGGCAGACGGAACGAGCGGATCGAACCCGGAGCGCCGACTGCTATGATAGCCGTCTGTCTGCACCGACTGGCCGGATACGGGGGATAGTAGGAATCGGCTACTGTAGCATCACGTCCTGAAAACCGTGGTAAGGAGCTTTTACTACCGGTTCGGACCCGCGGGACATTCAATAATTCGTGATATAATCCGAGGCGACAGAAAGGCTTTTCAACGATGTATTCTACCCGGCAGTGTACGCCTTCACCTATGATAGACGATATCTCTCCGGGCACGACCGAGCCGACAGACCGACAGACTACTTCGGATTCTTTTCACCACAACCCGGGGGAGCAGTCGATCTCCGTCTCGGTTATTCGGGCCGTCGCAGCCGTCTCGGAGGTCGACCCGCTTTCGCTGGAGCCGCGGCTGTACGACGTCATCGACCCGGATGCCCTCGAAGCATTGGTCAGTTCGGACACCGCCGACGGCGACGTTCGGATCTCGTTTCCGTTCGGCCGCTATCTGGTGACCGTGACCGGCACTGGCGGAATCACCGTTCGCGAAGAGTCGTCTCACTAAGCGCGTCGACGGTGGGGCTAGCCACCGACCCGGCTGCTGTTGGCCGTCCTGTCGGTGTTCTGAGCAGTACCTCTAGGTTTTTATGTTCGTGTGTTGAATGTAGCTCCGTATGTCTGATTGGCTGACGGACGAAGAGTTAGACCGCATCTCACAGTTCGTAAAGACGCCCGCCTACGCGCGGCGTCCCGAGATGTTGATTCCCGACTCCGAAGACGAGTAACAGTTCGGCTGACCGCCCGCTAACTACACCACGTGTTCGTGTGTGCCCTCCAGTCAGTGGCCGTTGTCACTGACGATTTCCACCGACTGAGCGACAGCTCCGAACGGGCCTCAGTCGATGAGGTTTTTGGCCTGGATCTGGTCCCAGAGCTCCTCACCGCGTTCGGTGACGCCGTAGACGCGCCCCTTCTTCCGCTCCTCGGGAACAAGCAGTTCGACGAGCGTGCGCTCTCTGAGCCGCCCGAGGGCTCGTGAGACGTGTGTGATCCCGATGCCGGAGTCCTCGGCGATCCGAGAGGGTGTTGCGGGGCCGTCGGCCAACCGTTTCAACACCGCGATACGATACTGAGAGCTGATTACGAAACCGATTTCATCCCAATCTTCTGCCATATTTTCTACCTCTATCATTGGTTCTCACTGCGGATCTCCCGTGTCGATTCGAAGGCTGGAATGCAGGTCCGACACCGATCCGCTCGATCGCCAACACCGGTAGACTGCCCTCGGCCGGCTTCGTCGCGGGCCTCACACGAGACTACCCGTCCCAGTGAGTGTGCGTGCTGTGCAGCTACGCTTCCCGCATTGCGCCGCAGCCTCTGTACTACTGACCCCTTCTGTACATATGAGGTTGGCGATGCTACCCCTCTGTTACAGACTGTTTACGCGTCGTTTTCGGGTATTTCTCATATTATACACTGTTTGGATCATCTTACCAACTCGGTAATACCATCTGAACAGTGGGTATTCAGGTGACAACTCCGAACCGGCCTCGAAACGAGCGTCGCTACGAGCGTTTCAGCCGGTCGAACGATCCGAAACGATGCTATGGCAGACTATAACAAAACCGATTGGCTTCCTGCGATTGCCATGGACACACTCCACCCCCAACAGACCGCCGGCGAGCGCCGGTCGACGAAACGGCAGTGTCAGAACTGTGGCCACTACGTCACCAAGCAGTTCGTCCGCGTTTTCGGCGCGAACGACGGCTCGCTGTACGGCTGTCTCAGCTGTCTGACGCTTCGTGACCTCAGAGAAGGCGGCGGCAAACAACCCTAACCTCCCGCGGACCCACCTTTTCGGCCGGGTTCTCAGTTCCGTTCGACGAGGTTCGCCGGGAGGTCGGTTCGTCGACGCCGTACCGAGAGGTAGTGGGCGGTCGCAACGGCCCCGAAGGCGACGAGCACTGCGGCCCCCAGCAGGAACTGCACCCCCGTCGAGATCCCGGCGATTCCGGCGGCGACGTACAGCAGTAGCCCCCCGCCAGCCAACAGCAGGTAGTAGTACTGCCACGGCCGGGACTCCGTCTGCTGTTGGAAGTACTCGCCGATCTCTCCGGCTCCGGAGGCGAGTTCGACCATTCCCGTTTCGGCGTCGTAGCTCACCGCCCCCGCATCCTGGAGTTTCGGGATATGCGTCTGATACAACGAGACGTAGGTGCGCTTGCGCTGTTGGCTCGTGAGGTCGTCGACCGAAACCTCGTTTTCGATCGCTGCGATCTCGGCGGCGAGCTCGCTCAAGCGCACGGGACCGTCTGCCTGTTTGAGGTAATGCAAGACGAACCGACGTCTGGAGTTGCTCAGGAGGTCGAAGACCTGATCTTGTGACAAGGGTTGATATTCGGAGTCGGACATTCGATATCTGATTGGTTGGAGTTTGTGTGGTTACCCGATATCCGCCGGGCTTACGTGAGTGTTCGACTGCACACACACCGGACCTATACTTTGTTACGAGTCGTTTATTTACAGTAACGGCTTGTTACTCGTCGTCTCGCGGCGGCAGCCCCCGATGAACCGACCGCCTGCGGCCGCCCGCCACTGTCGAGCGCTCGGCGGGTTCTGCGGCCTCCAGGGAGCCGCTCACCGGTAGGAGCGGCATACTACCCCCGGGTCCCGCCTGCAATGGACGGCATAACAAAGCAAGGCCTGTGTTCAGCAACACCGTATGCATCGCATCCGACCCATCGCTGTCTCTGGCGACACCTGTCGCCGTCCCGAATGACGTTGCGTGAATCGAGCGAGTCACGACTCGGGAGCGCCCTCTCCGGGCGGACGGTTCCGGTCGACATGGTCGGCGTCTGTCTCGCCGTCCTTGCCAGCGTCGTGGTCTACTACATCGACCCGGGCGCGCCGCTCCGGTTCGTCGTGTCGGTCCCGCTGTTGTTGTTCTTCCCGGGCTACGTGCTCGTCGGCATCCTGTTCCCGCGGCGGGGAGCCGTCGACCGCGCCCAGCCCAACGGGAACGGATCGCTGGCGACGATCCGCGATCTCGGTCGTATTACCGGCCCCGAACGGGCGGCGCTCGCGGTCGGCCTGAGCGTCGCGCTCGTCCCGTTCTACGGCTTCGGGCTCGAACTGCTTCCGGTCGGGGCCTTCGACAGCCTCATCCTGCCGACGCTGGTCGGGGTCGTCCTCGTCGGCGCAGTGGTCGCCTCGGTCAGACGCCTCCGCGTCCCGAGCGACGAACGGTTCAGCCTTCCGCTGGGGGCAGCCCGCGACGCGATCGCCGCTCCGTTCAGTGGGCCGATGCCCCGGGCCGAACGGATCGCCACCATCGCGCTCGCCGCGAGCGTGCTGCTCGCGGTCCTCTCGGTCGGCTACGTCCTCGCGGTGCCGCAGGACGGCGAGCAGTTCACCGACCTCCGGGTGATGACCGAATCCCCCGGCGGCGAGCTCCGACTCGGCGACTACCCCGAGGAGGTCGAGACCGGCCAGACCGCCGAGTTCGTCATCGGCGTCGACAACCGCGAGGGGAGCCCACAGGCCTACACAATCGTCGTCACCGCCGAGCAGCTGATCGACGGCGACGGCTCGGTGACCGCCATCGAGTCGACCGAGTTGGGCCGCTTCGAGACGACCCTCGACGACGGCCAGCGCCTCCAGTTGCCACAGACCATCACCCCGGAGTCACGCGGCGAGATCCGGCTCAACTACTACCTCTATCAGGGCGGGGCCCCGGCCGATCCGAACCCCGAAAGCGCCTACCGGAACGCACATCTCACCCTGAGCGCCGTCGGCGATGAGTCGGCCGACGCCGCCGACCCGACTGGTGAGGCTGCCAACGCGACCGTCGACGAGTTTGCGGTCGACGGCGAGATCGTCGACGAGCCGACCGTGACCGAGCCGACCACGGTCGACCCGGCGTTCGTCGAGTAGTTGTCACACAGGCGGAGGCTTCCGGGACGCACCCGGCAGTAAGCGGACTACTACCTGCATCAAATGGAATCATAACAAAGGCCGAAACCCGTTTTTCAACTGACACTGTGGCCGTGGCCGCTCGCCCATGGCCGACTCCCCGTATTCGTCATAATGTATCACACACACCGCAACCCATCCCGGCACCGAATCGCTCGCGGACGGCCCCCAGGAGGCAACGATGAGTGAGATCCCGATCGCCGACCCGGATATCGGCCCCGAAGAACACCGCCGCGTCCAGGAGGTTCTCGACAGCGGGCGGCTCGCCGACGGGCCGACAGTCCGCTCGTTCGAGTCGGCCTTCGCCGACTACTGTGGCGCAGGCCACGGGGTCGCCACCTCGAACGGAACCACCGCCCTCGAGACCGCGATCCGGGCGCTCGGCCTCGGCGAGGGCGACACCGTGTTGACCTCGCCGTTCTCGTTTATCGCCAGCGCCAACGCCATCCGACTGGCGGGGGCGTCGGTCGCCTTCGCGGATATCGACCCCGAAACGTACAACCTCGATCCCGACGCTGTCGAGGCCGTCGTCGACGGTCGGGAGGTCGACGCCATCCTCGCGGTCCACCTCTATGGCCTCCCGGCCCCGATGGATCGGCTCCGGGAGATCGCCGACGACCACGACTGTCTGCTGATCGAAGACGCCGCCCAAGCCCACGGGGCGGCGATCGACGGCCGCCGAACCGGCTCGCTCGGCGATGCGGCCTGCTTCTCGTTTTACCCGACCAAGAACATGACCACCGGCGAGGGTGGGATGGTCGTCACCGACGACGAGGCGGTCGCCGAGCGGGCGGCGAGATGGGTCAACCACGGCCGGACCGACAGCTACGAGCACGCGACGGTCGGCTCCAACTACCGGCTGACGAGCATCGGCGGCGCACTCGGCCTCGCCCAACTCGAAAAACTCCCCGACTACACCGCGGCCCGTCGGTCGACTGCCGACCGACTCACCGAGGCCCTCGCGTCGGTCGACTCGATCACCACCCCGACCGAGCCCGAGGGGCACAGACACGTCTACCACCAGTACACGGTTCGGACCGAGAACCGCGAGACCCTCCGGGCGTATCTCGATGCGGCCGGGGTCGGTACCGCGGTCTACTACCCGACGCCGATCCACCGACAGTCGCCGTACGACCACCTCGACGTGCACGCTCCGGAGGCCGACCGCGCTGCCCAGCAGGTGGTCTCGCTGCCCGTCCATCCGGGGCTCTCTGAGGCCGATGTCGACCGGCTGACCACCCTGTTGGCTGCCTACGGTCGGATCGACAACCCGACAGAGATCGACGACCCCACCGAGATCGACGACCACCCCACAGCCGTCGAACCGGGGGGTGAGTCGGATGACTGAGCAGTTGGCGGTCGGCGTGGTCGGCGTCGGCAGCATGGGTCAACACCACGCCCGCGTCTATCAGGAGCTGCCGACCGTCGAACTGGTCGGGGTTGCCGACGCCAACGAGCAGCAGGCCGCCGAGACCGCCGACCGCTACGGGACGACGCCGCTGTCGGCCGACTCGCTGTTGTCGGTCGCCGATGCGGTGTCGATCGTCGTCCCCACCGAGTACCACTACGAGATGGGGATGGCGGCGATCGACGCCGGCGTCGACCTGCTGATCGAGAAGCCGATCGCCGACGATCCGTCGGCGGGGCGGGAGCTCTCGGCGGCGGCCGACGACGCCGGGGTCACCCTCCAGGTCGGCCACGTCGAGCGGTTCAACCCGGCAGTACGGACGCTCTCGGAGATCACGACCGATCTCGACGTGATCGCCCTCGATGCCCAGCGGCTCGGCCCGCCGACCAACCGCGAGATCGGTGACGGGGTCGCGATGGACCTGATGATCCACGACGCCGATATTCTCCTTTCGCTGGTCGACGCGCCGGTCGCCGAGGTGTATGCCGCCGAAACTGCGGGCAACCAGTACGTCGCCGCGACCGTCGAGTTCGAGACCGGCGTGGTTGCGACACTGACCGCCAGCCGCGTGACCCAACAGAAAGTTCGGACGCTGTCGGTGACCGCCGAGGACTGCCGGGTCAACGTCGACTACATGTCCCAGTCGGTCCAGATCAATCGGCACTCGCTGCCGGAGTATATCGAAGCCAACGGCGACGTTCGCTACCGCCACGAGAACGTCATCGAGCGGCCGACCGTCGAAAACGGCGAGCCACTCAAAAAGGAACTCACGTCGTTCGCCGAGACCGCCCGGACCGGCGGCGAGCCGGTCGTCTCGGCGGCCGACGGGGTTCGTGCGCTCGAACTCGTCCGGCGCGTGACCGAGGTTGCCACGGCCACATGATCGACTCAGTGCTCGGTCCCGGCCGTGCGGGAGCTGCCGACACCAACCGACCCGACCCCAACGAGCTCGGGGTCGCGGTCTACGGGCTGGGTCGAACCGGACTCGCGTTGTCAGTACTGTGTGCCCGTGTCTGTGGCTCGGTGACCGCCGCCGATACCAACGGGACCCGCGTGGCGGCGCTCCAACACGGCACCTCGCCGGTTTCGGACCCGTTGTTGTCCGAATCACTGGTCGAAGCGACCGACGACAACGGGCTTCGGGCGACGACCGAACTCCCGGAGGCCGCCGCCGAGTCGACGATCCACCTCGTCGCGGTCGCCACCGGGCTCCGCGAAGACGACATTCCGGATCTCTCGACGCTGCGAGCGACGATCCGCGACATCGCCACCGAGATCTCGCCCGGCGACACCGTCGTGCTCACGACACCCATGCCACCGGGGACCACAGAGGAGATCATCGAGTCGACGCTGGTCGACGAAAGCGGGCTCTCGGCGGACGCGGTCGGCCTCGCGGTCTGTGCGCTGCCGACCGACCGCTCGCTGCGGTCGATCCGGACCGGGGATCTGGTGGTCGCTGGCACCGACAGCCGGAGCCGCACGGTCGCCGCCGATCTGTTCCGGTCGGTCACGACGGGGACGGTCTCGACGACACCCGAGGTCGCCACCGCCGAGTGTGTCGGGGCGGTCGAACGCACCGCGACCGAGATGCTGCGGTGTCTCAGCAACGAACTCGCCGTCTCTGCGCCCGCAGTCGACGTCCCCGCGGTCGCCGAACTCATCTCGATGCGGAGTGACCTCCCGGTGCCCGGCCCGGGTGTCGACGGTCACGAGCCGATCGGCGCTGGCTTCCTCCGGGATGCCTTCGTCGGCCGGACCCCCCTGCTGGACAGCGTCTACGACGCCTCCCAGCAGTTCCCGACGCTGATCGCCGAGACGGTGTTGGAGACGATCGACCACCGCCCCGAGGAGGACACCGAGACGACGATCCTCGTGTTGGGCGTCCCCGCCAAGGAGGGTGGGTCGGCCGAGACGATGCCGGTCTCCTCGCTGATCCGCGAGCTGATTCGGGCCGAGACCCGGCCGCTGATCTGTGATCCGGTTGCCGACCTCCCTCGGAGCCTCGCGCCCCACTCGGTGTCGACCCAATCGGCGACCCGGATCGAGCCCGACGCCGTGATCGTCCTCTCGTTCCGACTGGCCTTCGAGGACCTCGACTGGACGGCCTACGACGACGCGGTCGTCATCGACTGCTGTGGCTCGGACCTCGACGGCGTCGACACCGACATCCAACGACTGGGTGCGGCGGACCTCCTGAAAAAGCAGTAGCGAACGGTAGCGGTGCCGTCCCGGTGGCTATTCCTTTGCTCTTCGTTTCGCACCGACTGCGACCACGACCAGCGCGACCAGCGCGGCGACCGGCCCGAAGCCGGGTACCCGCTCGTCGATCCCCCCTCCATCGTCGTTGGTGTCGGTCTCGTCGGGATCATCGAACGGCGACCCGCCGTCGCTCGCTGGCGGATCGCCGACGGTAAGCGTCGACCGTTCGTCGCCGACACCGATCTCGTAGCGCCCGGGCTCGCCGAACTGCTGGGTGAACTCGACGGTCCGTTCCTCGCCCGCCGGGACGGTCACCGACTCCGTCTGGAGGGTGGTGTCGAACACCTTGAGCTTCGCCTCGTAGGTCCAGTCGGTTCCGCCGCGGTTCTCGATCACCGCCGAGAGCCGCACCGAGTCGCCGGGCTCGATCCGGTCGGTTTCGAGGCTGACCGACCGCGGCGCGGGTGGCGTCGACGTACTCCGGACGACGATCGGCTCGTCGAGACTGTCGAGGTCGACCTCCTCGATCTCTCGCTCCCCGTCGTCGTCGATAGCCGTCGAGGCGACGACCTCCCAGTCGTCGACGGTGCCGTTGTACCCCTCGCCCACCCCGGGTCGGTTCGGCGGCACGTCGGGCCGCCGCCGGTCGCCGTAGCGGTGGTAGGAGTCGTCGTTGAACGCGGGATTGATCACGACGGCGGCGTCGGTCCCGAGGCCCCGGAAGGCGACGCCGTCGGTTCGGCCGGTCGACCAGACCCAACTCAGCAGGGCGTCGGCATCGCCCGGTGGCGCGCCGTCGTTGCCCGGTGCGCCAGCCCGGTGGGCCGCACCGAGCCGGAAGATATCGTCCTTCTGCTCGGCGTTCGTGAGCCAGCCGTACTCGTCGTCGATGACGGCCCACTCACCGCCCTCGGGAAGCCCCGACACCGTCCAGCTGATCGAGCCGCCATCGGTTCCCTCCGACCCGTCGACGTACTTGTCGTGGACGGCGACGAGGCTCACACCCTGCGGCCCCTCGTACAGCAGGAGTATACTCGTGTCGTTCTGTTGGTACTCGGTCGTCCCCCGGGAGCTGAACGACCGGCCCCAGGAGGGATCGTCCCGGCTCCCGACGTAGGGGTGGCGGTAGTCGTAGAACGCTTCGACCGACTCGTTCCCGTCGATGGGCTCGACCGGGATCACCTGCGACCCCTGGACGATCTGATAGGATCGTCCCGACTCCGATCCCATCTGGGCGTACGGATGGGATTCGATCCGGGACTCACTCTCGGCGTCGACGACCGGGGTCTCGTCCTCGGCGTCGACGACCGGGGCCGAAAGCGAGGTCAGGAGGAGAACGATGATCAGGCCACTCACCACCCGTCTACTACGCATGGCTTTTCACCCTCTCATGACCGTTCAGCCTCTCCTTGTGTCCCGTTGTCGTGCCACGTACTGTGGCTCGTCGACGCTCACGGGATCGGTGACCTATATATCGGCTCACTGACCGACCGGTTGCCCCTCCGTCCGGTTTGTTATGGCTAGCAAAACAGCACTGGGGAGCGCGTATACTGTGCCTACCGGTCGAGTCGGTGACGGACTGCCCGTATACGAGGTTTCGACGGTGTTCAGGCGTCCCGCCCACGGACGAACGGTCGACTCCGGGGACCGATACAGCGGGACTCCCGGCTCGCAAGCGGAGCATAACAAAACGCCCCACCCACTGTGTGTCCCGTATCGGCCGGGCGTCGACCGTCCGCCAGCAACACCAATGTACAAGGAACACACTGTCGCCGTCGTGATCCCGGCATACAACGAGTCGGGCTTCGTCGGCGACGTTATCGACACGCTACCGCCGTTCGTCGACCGCGTCTACGCGATCGACGACCAGTCGACCGACGACACGTGGGCCGAGATCACCGCCACCGCCGACCGGATCAACGACAGCACGACCGCCACCGACGGCGGCACGGAGTTCGAACAGCAGGTCGTGGCGATCCAACACGAGGAAAACCGCGGCGTCGGCGGCGCGATCAAAACCGGCTATCTGCGGGCCCGCGACGACGAGATCGACGTGACCGCCGTCATGGGCGGCGACGGCCAGATGGACCCCGAGATCCTCGAACGCATCATCCGGCCCGTCGTCGACGGCGAGGCCGACTACGCGAAAGGCAACCGGCTGGTCTACGAGGCCGACCACGAGCAGATGCCGGGGTTCCGCCGGCTCGGCAACCGCATCCTGACCTTACTGACCAAAATCGCCAGCGGCTACTGGCAGCTCGGTGACCCCCAGATGGGGTACACCGCGATCTCGCTGGACGCGCTCCACGACGCCGACATCGAAGGGATGTACGAGTTCTACGGCTACTGTAACGACCTGCTGGTTCGGCTGAACGTGACCGGCCACCGGGTCGCCGACGTCCCCTCGCCGCTGAACTACGGCGACGAGCACAGCGATATCAGTTACCTCACCTACATTCCCCGGGTGTCGCTCATGCTGTTGCGGACGTTCCTCTGGCGGCTCTGGTCGGGTCGACGAACCGCCGCAGGCGTCTCGATCCTCACCCTCTACGTCGCCGGAGCCGCCGCCACCGTCGGCAGTCTGCTGGCCGGACTCGCCGGTGATGACGGTAGCGGGGATAACGGTAGCGAGGGTGGCGATGATAGCAGCAATAGCGATGCGGACAGCGACACCGAGAGCCAGCCGCTGTCGAGCGCCCTCGGCGGACTCTTCGTGTTGGCCCTCGCTATGCTCGTCGACGGACTCGCCAACTGGTCACAGAACACCCGGGTCGACCCCGACGAGTAAACGGCTTTTACCGGCTGTTAGGCGCTTGCTACCTGGCATCTTTTATATGCAGTCGGATGGATAGGGTTCGCCACTCGAATCCCGTTTATAAGCCGTCGACTGGCTGTGTTGCTTCTTCCACCAGTCAATTAGCGTATAAACAGACGATTGAACCCCGTTAGAAACTCCCTACGAGGCGTGGTTACAACCAACCCGTCGGAGATCGGTAGCGGCCGACTCCTGATTTCGGGTGTCGACTCCCGGCTCGCGCTCCCGACTCAGGAGCGGATGCGTTTATATACGTCCGCGGCCAGCGTCATCGCTGGCGTGCCCCGCTCTAAGGTCTGGTAGGTGCGGAGTTGGGGACCGAACTTCGCCTTGTACTTCGAGATGCGTTCGTTGTTCGCGCCGACGAGGTCGTACTGGCTGCGGCCGCGGTCGCGGGCGGTGGTGATGATCTCCCAGTCCAGCAGATCGTTGACCGGCACGTCGGTCTCTCTCGATCCCCAACTCTGCCAGCCGTAGATCGTCTCGCCTTCTTCGAGGGTGATGTGGCCGCCGACGAGGTCGCCGTCGACCCGGCAGGTGTAGATCCGGACGCAGTCGTCGGGGAGGTCCCGCCAGAGGTCGACCACGAACTCGGGAGTGATGTGGAATCCCACGTCCTGGTCGGCGTGGTAGGCCTGTAGCTCCTCGATCGTCCGCCGGATCTCGGCTTCGCCACCCTGTCCGATCTCGAAGTCGCCCGCCTCGGCGTTGGTGATGTTGCTCCGAGCGTCGCTGCTGAAGGCCGCCAGCAGGTCGTCTTCGGGCCGGTCGAGGTCAACGACGTAGGTGTAGCGGGTCGTCGGCTCGAAGCCTGCCCAGATCAACGGGCGGCTGTCGGTGTACTCGAACCCCGTGCGGAGCGTGATGTATTTCGGGTCGACCCGCTCTTCGAGCGTCTCCAAACACCCCGTTATAAATCGGCTGTTGGTCTTCTCCCGGCGGCGCTGTTTTTGCTTGCTGTGGTTCACCAGCGCGGGACCGAGATAGCTGATCTTGAGGTCCGGTGGCGGCGAGAAGACCGCACTCACCGGGCCTTTCGAGATTTCGAAGAGGGGGAAGATCCCGACCGGCTCGTGGCCTTTAAACCCCGCGTAGGGATGGAGCGTCGCGTTGGCGTGGGTTGCCAGCACGTCGAGACATTCGGCCCGATGAAACGGGGTTGCCTGCGGGCTCTGGTCGACGAGATCGTTCCACTCGGTTGGGTTCTGAAGGGGTGTGATTTCGATTGCCATCTTACTCTAAGTAGCCCAGATCGCTGAGCCGTTGTTCGACTGCTTGGTCGTCCGTTTCGACCGCTTGGTCCGGCTCGAAGGCCGGATACTCGGTGCGACCCGTCGGTGGGACGACCGGTAAGGGATCGCCGTCCATCGTCGCGTCGACCGCCAGCCCGAAGCTGGCGAGGATCGTCGGCGCGATATCGAAGATGTGGCCCCCGATGTCGGTCCGCGGGTCGACCTCATCGCCCGCAGCCATCACGATCCCCTCGCGTTTGTGTTCCCACGGTTCGGAGGGATCGGTGAACCACTCGCCGCGGAGCGACGCCGAGAGGTAGTGGTCGAAGGACGCCGGAACAGTGAGGATGTCGGGAGCGTCCTCGACGTACGGCCCGTCGAAGACCGCTTCTCGGGGCAGGACCTGCTCGAAACAGGGGCGGCCGCTGGGGGTCCGAACCCCCGACAGCGCCTCGATGAGGTCGGCCCGCACCGACTCGTAGTCGTCGGGGTCGACGACGCCGTCGGGCTCCCGTCCCGTGACGTTGAGTCGGACGCCCATCTCGGTCCGCGAGCGCATGTACGCGGTCGAAGCCGCGAAGTCGACGTGTTCGGTGCCAGCGCGGATCACGTCCGCCGGGACGAGGTCGACGACCTGCTGTCTGAGTCCCAGCAGGTCCAATACCGCCGCGATCCGCTGGCTCGTGAGGCCGACGCTGGCGGCGCGTTCGATCGTCCGCTCGGTGAGCGACTGGTCTGGCTGGGAGGCTCCGTCGTCGCTTCGAAGCTCCGTGTCGGCCAGACTCGCCCACGAGGGCATCCCGCCGTCGCCAGCGGTGGCCACGACAGCCCCTCGGTCCCGGAGGAACTCGTTGCACCGGAACTCCCGGCCGTTCATCGGGCCGAGGCCGTGGTCGCTCACCAACAGTGTGAGCTCCGGGTCGCAGGCCTCGAACACCGCGCCGAGTTCCCGGTCGACGGCCTCGTAGACCGCCCGGACAGCCTCGCGGTCGTCGGGATACTCGTGAAACACCGTATCGGTCTGTTGGAACTGGAGGAAGCCGAAATCCGGGTCGCGGTCGGCCAGCAGATACCGGAAGGCCGCCCCGCGCATCCCGACGAGTTCTCGATAGGTGTCGATCCGCTCGGCCGTGGTCGACTCGCTGCGGCTGTTGTCGGCATACAGCTTGTAGTCGCCCAGTTCCTCGCGGAGCTCCGCGAGGGTGCCGGAGGGGTGGCAGTCGGGGGCTTCGGGAGCCATATAGCCGGGAACCAGCGCGCCGTCGAAGGCTCGCGGCGGGTGTGTGACCGGCGCGTTGACGACAACGCTCTCGTAGCCATGCATCGACAGCAGCTCCCAGACCGTGCGGGCTTTGACCGTCGACCGGTTGACCACGTCCCAGTCGTAGCCGTCGAAGGTGAGGAAGTCGTAGACGCCGTGCTTGCCGGGATTTTTGCCGGTGTAGAGCGACGGCCATGCGCTCGGCGTCCACGGCGGGAGCTGTGATTCGAGCGGGGCGACCGCGTTCTCGGCCCAGAGCGACGCGATCTCCGGGACCACCCCCTCGTCGATGAGTGGGTCGAGGAGGGGCTGACAGACGCCATCCAACCCGATGAGGAGCGTCCGTAACCCGCCGGAATCGGTGTCTGACATACGCCTGACTGTGGCATGGATGGGGCTTTGTTATGCTCGGCCTTGTGGCCGAACCGACACCGTTTCGGGTGGCGTCGACACCCCACCCGGTTGCCGCGTCGCCCACCGGAACCGGGGGCTGCCAGCCGACCACAGGCCTTCAGGGCGGGCGGCGAGACGAACCGGTTGTAGCCCGACTCGCGCCGCGTCGCTCGCCCTAACCAGTCGGCTCCGGTGACTAGCACCGACTTACTGCCGCCGAGTCCGCCGACCAGTATCGAATGCGCCCGGCTCCCGCCGTCGAGCGCCGCCGCGTCGACCGACCGCGTTCGTGATCGCCAACCGACAGAAAGCGTTCCATAACAAAGCGACCAGTAGTCGAAGGGCGAACTACGACCACGGGCAACCACTCGTGGCGAGAGAACTTTCATGGATGCTATCTATCCGACGAGTCGCGCCGTGATCCGACTCGTCCCGACAGGGAGGGTGTACCGATGAGTACCGAGCCACAGCTCGGCGAGGACTGCGAGATCCAGCCGGCTGTCAGCCTCGGCGATCCCGGCGGCGGCGAGCCACCGGAGATCGGTCGGGAGTCGACGGTCCGGTCGGGGACGATCATCTACTCCGACGTCCGGATCGGCGACCGCCTGACGACCGGCCACAACGTCTTGATCCGCGAGAAGACGACCATCGGCGACGACGTCGTCGTCGGCACGAATACGGTCATCGACGGCG
>Ga0102930_1000078_pt1 | contig 29555 bp, 28 predicted proteins | sample SalPon1_B_H2O_MG_FD_84514 | JGI IMG/M metagenome (GOLD analysis project Ga0102930, IMG submission 84514) | Salt pond water microbial communities from South San Francisco under conditions of wetland restoration - Salt Pond MetaG R1_B_H2O_MG | ecosystem: Environmental > Aquatic > Non-marine Saline... | reverse complement strand
ACGCCGAAGTATAAAAAAGGCATCGCGGCATGGCGTGTTCTGCCGTGCAACACACACGCGTGCGAAGCTTTGCGAAAGAAGTGATGTGCTCGAAAAAATTTATCGGCGGGACTGTGTATAATTCTTATTTTCGTGGGTGTAGATGGTGAATTTCGATAAAGCGTCGACGGCGTGCACCTCGGAGTGCGCAGGATCGTGTGCGTACATGGACGACATGGTTCGCGACGTTCCCGAGCTTCTACGCTTTATCCGCACTTACAGGAGATTCTTCCAGAAAGAGGTGGCGAAGACAAAAAAAACCGATGAAACGCACGTCGTTGCCCCGCTGGCGGTGATGCGCGCGCTTACGAAGCTCGTCGAGGACACGGACATGCTGTATGTGCTGTGGAGTTACCGCGAGAATTACGTCTCCCTCGTCGACGTGTACAAGACCGAGTTCCAGAGGGGAGAAGAAGCGGGAAACGATCGTGACCGTCTCGCGCAACTCATGGGGAAATTCATGGTGTGCGTCGTGAAACACGTCTCGGAAGCGGACGGAATTCTCCTGCTCGCGGCGTTCAAAATGTTCGTGAGCCTGTCGAACGCGACGGGAAACGTGTGGAGCACGCGCTTCAATTTTCTCGTCGCGAAACACATCGACGCGGAGCTCCGCCCCACGCCACGGCTGTGCACGAAACGCATGAAGACCGCCTTCGAAATGTTCGAGACTCGCCTGCAAAAAAAGCGGACCCCCTGAGCTGGTCCTCCGGTTTTTACACCGGACACCGATCCAGCCGCCGTCCCCGGGGGTACACGACACGAGAACACGTTCATATTCGTCTACGTCGACCGTAACGCGTCAATTGGGAGGCCTTCCGTTCCAGAAATCCGAAGAGGCGGGCGCGTGGATGGAAGCGGGATAAGCGGAGTCCCTCAGGATCTGCTCCTGCGTCCGCGGTACCTCCGCTTCGAAGGTCGTGACGTAAAAGTCCACGCCACCGCGGGGACGCATGGGACGCACGGGGTAAGTCAAGCCGCGATAGGGGATGCCGTCGCTGATCTTGATGGCCTTCCTCTTCTCACGTCCGTCCTTCACGTACCAGACGTGCACCGCGGGAGGCACCATGACGGTGCCCAGGCCGATGTAGTAGGAGTTGGGGGACACGAACGTTATAGTGAACGCGCGGTCCGGACCGACCGTCTGCACGCGCCCCACGTTCGGGGTGCCGTAAAAGGCCTGCGAGGGAGAGGCGTACGGGAGCCCGGAGCCGGCGAAGGAATTGCGCACGTCGGGGGGACAGGCGGCGTAGAAGTGGACGGCTCTGTCGTCGGGATCCTCGCGGACCTTGCCTTTCACCACGATCAGGGTCTCGTCGCGCTTGGACACCCCGATGCTCACGTCCGACAGGAGGGCCTCCTCGGCGATCGGCGACCTCTTACTAGTGGAGCGGCGAGCGCCGGCAACGGACATCTTCTTTCGCTCTCTCGTTTCAATACGGTCCAGAAATAATTTCGAGACCCGTGCGTCGTGGTCGCCGAAGGCGCAGGGCGGTGGGAATACAACCGCAATACCGGCAGGACGACGACGACGACGCTTCCTTCAAGCGCACCTCTTCGTCTCTGAATTCCACGTCGATCCTCTGCAGCTCCTTCACGAGGTCATCCGTCAGCCGGGAATCCGTTTCCCGTCCGGTGCGGTCTCGGAGACGGTTGAAGCGGATGGCCACCATGACGTCTTTGCGGTCGTTGGTCAGCTTCCGCAGTCGGGCGTACGCGTCCCCGTCGATGCGAGGGAGGGACGAAGACGTCGTCGTCATGTAGCGTATATTTGAACCCGTAAAAAAGTTTTTATGTCGTGAGGATGCCGCTGCCGTTGGACAGCACCACCGCGCCGTCGGGACGTCGTCGGTCCGCAGGGACGGCGTACACCGCGCCCACGTGGCAGCGCACCGTTACCTTCCCGAACTCGTCGTCGTGGTAACCGCCTTCGAAGACTTCCATGCAGTCCTTCTCGTCCAGGCTGACGCCGTAGCTCCCTTTCATGGCGAGCGAAGCCATCGGCTGCGCGTCAGCAGGCATGTCGGGTCCGAGGCTGCTCTCCACGCGCGCCTTGGGGAACTCCACGAACGTGCGGCCGTCGCAGAACACCTCCGTGCCGCACGCCGCTTTCACTTCGCAGGCGTATCCTCTTCCTCCTCCGATGATCGCAGAGGCAGGTCCGATGAACTCCATTCTTTCACGCTGTGAGAACGACGGGTCTGGTCTCGTCTTATGCCCGGTTTGCCTCCGCGGCGGCGTGAGACGCCATGCGCTCGATGTGCTCCCTCACCTCGCGCTCCCTGATCATCTCCGCCCACGTCCCCGCGAACGCCCCGACGTCGTCTCTTCTCGCGGCGTACGTGACAGCCGCGGAGCGTTCTTCCTGGTCTTCCTCGGGCGTGTTGGCCCACCTGGACCACACGGAGTCGAACTTCCGCCAAGGAGGGACGCTGAGGCCGGTCTCCGTGAGGTTCGTCGCCATCTCGGCGCACATGATGCCCACCAGGCTCCTCAGTTGCGCGCGGGATCCCACGAAGATTTCCGGGACGCGGCGCAGGACCTCTTTGTAACGCGGAGACTCGCGAGGGAGGGCGAAGTGCTCCCGCAGGCGAACTTCCACGACGACGACCGCGCTTCCCTCCAGGCGCACCTGGACGTATTCGTGGGACACGTCGAACAAGCCGCGCGTCTCTCCTCCTCTTTTTTTTTCCTTCACCGTCGCGTCGTATCCTGCTTCGCCACACAACCTCGCGGCGATCACGGGCACGTCCGCTCCTTCTCGCTCCAAGAAGTGCTTCGTGTCGAAGTACAGCATCCGCGCCGGACCCGCCGGCGTCGGAGTGCAAGCGCGGAGTCCGTCCAGGACCGAGCGGTACGAAGAGCGGTCTTCGTCCTTCTTGCTCTCGTACCGAGACGACAGAGGTGGTGGCGTCGAGGACAACAACAGCACGTCCTCTCCCGCGACAGCGAGGCCGCTCGTCATTTTATTATTTCTTTTTCTGTCTGTTTTTACTGTCGACGACGCAATACCGACCCGACTCACTATAGAACGCGGAGATCCAGGCGGCCGCTGGGACGGAAGTCGCGGATGGACCTCGGGACCACCGTCGTCGTGCTACCTCCGGGCGCCTGCCGTAGAGGAAGAGGAGCGGCGCAGGCGGAAGCGGGGGTTCCGGTGGACGACGGCGAAGGAAACGTCGGGAAGCGCGGTTGCTGAAAACAGGGGCGCGGACTCTTTTGCGCGTGCGGCAGCAGCGCTCCGTCCCTCTGTTGCTTCAGGTGTTCCAGGACGACGTCGGTGGGGCGGACCTGGGGGTCTTTGCGTCGGGCGCGGTGGCAGGATTGTGGTGGGAGAGGTAGCGGCGGAGGGCAGTACGAGGTGTGCGGCCGCGGAGGTGGTGGCGGAGGTGGTGTCTGTTGTTGGGTGGGAGCAGGAGCGGCGGAAGGGAGGGCGAAGAGGGGCGCGTCGGCGTCCGCGTTCTTCCTCTTGTCGGGGAACAGCTCCCAGGATATGGACAGCGACGTGGGCGGGCGGACGTCCACGCGGAAGCCGTTGCCGATGAGGTTGCGGATGACGAACTTGGCGCAGGTGTCCAGGTCGAACAGCGGCATGCCCATGATGACGCAGGGGATCTCGAAGACGCAGGAAAAATTCTGGGCCTGGCTGGACCGCCGGATGCGGGCGTAACAGCGCTCCAGGACGTTCATGTAACACTCGCGCTCCTTCTGTCTCCGCGACAGCATCCCACGGTGCAGGTCGTACACGTTCAGCTGGTTCGCCATGGTGTGGGGGTGCCGGATTACAGACAGTCGCACAGAAAAAAAGGAAGGGATCAGACAACATCCGCTCTCGTTTTTCCTCCTCCTCCTCCTTCACCTCGCGGTGGAAGAGACGGCCCGGTCTGGGCCGCGACGACCGTCATGGCCGTCACGCACTGCACCAGCGTCAAGGCGGGGCGGGTCGTCGCCAGGACGTCCGTCATCATGGAACGCGTGAGACCCCGGAAGGTTTCCAGGACCGCCGCGTTAGCGTCGCGCACGCCGGTCAAGGCCGCACACGTCCGTTTGCGCAGGCCGCACACGTAGGCCTCCACCCGTCGCGTGTCCTCCGTCACGGCCTGCAATCGTCGCCGGGCTTCGAGATTCCATTCTTCGCTCCGACGCACCATGTGCAGCAGCTGTTCGTTACTCCGCGACGCCGTCAAGCACCGCGTCTGCAAGGCGTGGCCCGCGTGCGACAGTCGAGCATGCCCTGCGATGATGTCCGCCACCTGACGCTCCAGGACCTCGACGTGCGCTCGTGCCGTGTCCCGACGGTACTCCATCCAACGTATCTCCCCCTGGGCCCTCTTCAGGAACGTGTCGTCTCGGATCCGCGAGGACACCCCCTGCTCCGGCTCGGGTTTGCGGAAAGACGTGCAACGCGTGAACAGCTTTTTCAGGAAGAGAGGGGAGAAGAACACTTGATCCCCCAGGGAGTCCACGAACGCCGCGGCGGCCTTCACCGCTCCCTCGTTCGTCGTGACCATCTTTCGTCTTTCTTTCTCTCTATCGATCGCTCCACGCTCATTTTATGTCGGACGCGAACAGTGTTTCCATTTTTTTCTGTTCGGAGAGTAATCCCCCCCACGAAGAAGAACATGGTGGCGTCCGTAGACGTCGCGTATTCGGACATGACGGGAAAGATGCGATTCGGCGGGGGTTCACGACGTCGCGAGAAAAAAATGCGGCGCCAGGCCTCCGATGGAGGAGTGAAGGACGTCGACGCGGAGGACGAAGAGCAGAAGAGAGCGGCCGGGCCCACCACGCGACGCGTGAATATGGCGCGCGCCATGGTGGGTGACGCGGACCCCAAACGTTTCGAAGCAAAGTCGCGGGACGACGACGGAGAAGAAGAAGAAGAAGAAGCGGAAAACATCATGGACATCTACGGCCCGGACCAGGTCAACGGCTTCACCGCCGCGGTTTCTTCGAAGAGAGACGGCAAGCCGCGCAAGGACAAGAAACGGCAGCAGCAGTATCAGGGACAGGCGCTGGCCGACCCCACGATGCGGCAGGTGTCGGGTTTCGACTCTTTTTCGTCCGCACCGGCGGCGTTCGAAGGTGACGGCGGCGGTCCGGAGCCGCCCAAACACGTCCCGCCGTTCGTACCGTTCACGACCGCCACCGTGGAAGACGACGAAGATGACAGCGAAGATGACGGAGACGGCGACGACGACGAACGCGACGTCCGGACCGAGAAGAGGTCGTCGGCTTCCCGGAAGTCGAAAGCCTCGCGGCAGCAGCGCCCCGTGGATCCGGGGTACCTGCTGCCGTCCAACGCACGTCAGCATCTGGGAAAAGAAGATCGGCGGTCTTCGTCTTCTGCGCGTTCGGGGAAAGCGGCGTCCGCCTCCGCCCCCGCACCGCACCATGATTATTTATCGGCGGCTTCGGAGGACGAAGAAGAGGACGAAGACGAGGGCGGGATGTCTCGTCGCGACGACGGAAACACCCTATTCTACGAACTCGCGCTGTACGTCGCCACCGGCGTCATCCTCATCTTCCTGACCGAGCAGTTCATCCGCATCGGCGTCAAGATGGGAGAGGCCAGCGCGAGATCCGCTGCCGCGATCGCGGCTTCGTCCATGTACGGCAGATGAGAGCTTACAGCACATCAAAAAGAGCTACGCGTCGGGACGGTTCATTTCAACATGCCGCGCAGGAGTCTCGCCGAATTCACGTGGCCCTGCATGAGAGACTTGTCTCGGAAGAACCGGAGGGAACACCTCCTCAGAGGGTACCGCATCAGCAGGACCTTCATGGTTTCGGAGTCGTCGCGCCGCAACAACTCTACCACGGTCCGTTCGAAAACGTCGGCGGTCATCGCGCTCTTCATTCGCCTCACCATCGAGCCGACGAGGGGCGCGTTGCCCGCCCTGGCGGCGACCAGGAGGACGCGCTGCATGACGCGAGAGAAGTCCCACGCGGGATGCCACAATTTGGAGACGAGTCCGATGAGGTACAGCGTGGCTCTGGGAGGGCTGTCCGGCCCCACGTGGTACGTGCACGTCGTCCTCTCGATCTCTCGCGCCACGTCCATGTCGAGAGCCGTCGACCGGCCCACCCTGATCAGCACCTTCCGCAGCGATCCTTGCGCGATGTCGCTCACGACTTTTTCGAAGTACACGGAGGACGTGGCAGCCACGGCCGTCCGCAGGGCGTTGATCACGAGGTCCCGCGCGTGCACACACAAGGTAGGGTCGTCTTCGTCCGTGCTCGAGTCGATCACGAAGTTCAGCGCGGCGGCGCTGCCTCCGCGTACGTTCGCCATCACTGCTTGCTCTACCTCCCGGAACTCCGCGACGCAAGGGCGAATCGTCCTCAGGCGCGCGAACAAGAAGTCGCAGATCCGACGGTCGTCGACGCGGCCGCCGGCGAGAAAAAAGAGGGACTCCGCGAGCGCGACGGACGTCAAGTGCGCCGTACCCTCCTCCGCGCTTTCCGCTGCCATGTCTTCTCGGGCCGTTCCGAGCGCGACGTCCAGCAAATACGCGTCGCCCACTCTCGCGAGCACGCATACGAGGTCTTCGTGCGCTCCGCAGCTGCCACCGGCTTTCGCGTGGAGAGATCGGACGAGACGTCTGCGGTGATACAGGACGGTCGCCCCCGGTCGTCCTCTTCGGAGGTGCTCTCCGTCCTCCTTTTCCGCTTCGCGCAGCAGCGTCCACGACGCGCACTCGTCGACGGGCATCACGGACTTGAGACGTTGCCGCGCCCACGCGAAACCTTCCAAGCACTTCTCCGTCGTGCCGTCGCCGCCGCCGCCGACGTCGTTCTTCTTCTCGCGCTCCAGAGTGGCGTCCAGGAGGATGTACGCCGCGAGGAACGTGTCCTCCATCAACGCGGACAAGTGTGACGACGAAGACGTCCTCCTCCTGTCGCGGACGGGGAGGAGCAAGTGCCGCCACACCTGCACGCCGCCCGCCACGGTCCCGCACGCCACCAACAGAGGATTCATGCGCACCGAGAGGGTCTTCCCGTTCTCACGGATGTTCCTTGCCGCCCTCTCGATCGCGTCGCGGACGTGAGGGACATCGAGAAACACGTCGGTCCCCTCGCCCGTGATGAAGTCGACGCGCTCTTGGATCACCATGTGACGGATCCACAGCTCCAGCATCATCTTGTCCAGGTGCTCGTCCGGCACGACGGCGGAGGAAGGCGCCAGGTTTCGGACCGCGAGGGAAACCATCTCGCGGTTCCTGGCCGTCAGAGACACGTCCAGAACGCGGAGACGCTGTCTGTGGTCGATCAGCGCGTCCCCGACGGCGGCGACGCCGCACGTGAAGTCCTCCCAGTCGCGCAGGGTCAGAGCGTCGCCCTCCGTCATCAGTCTTCGGGCGCACTTCGCCGCGTCGCACATGAGAGGAAAGCGGACGTTCTCGGAGGTGTGTCGGATGAAGACCGCGGAGAAGGAGGGGTCGGCGGCTGCCCGGCGGATCTCTGCGGTCAGGATGCGGAAGGCGCGCGCCGCGACGGGATCCGCCTTCGACCGCATGGCCCCGTAGATGCCTCTGTAGATGGTGTGCAACGGCAGGACCGGAGCACGGCGACCCACGGTAGCCGTCACGGTCGCGGCCTTCCTCTCCAGGGATCTCACGCGCACGGCTTCGTACAACTCCCGGTGTCCTCCGCGGATGGCCGCCTCCATGGTCCGCGCCTCGTAGAAGTCCAGGTCCGGCTTCCAGTTCACCTTCTTGTACACGTGGTCCAGCACCGCCTGACACGCACCCAGCTTTCCCGCGCCGGCCGATAGCACCAGCGGACGCAGAAAGGCGTAGAACTCCTCCTCTCGCGTTTCCGGGGGCTGCGCGGAGGCGATGGTGGCTCCTCCGCAAGTCGCGGACATGACCCAGGGTATGTACAGGCCATCCTCGGACCCGGGAGAGAACGCCTGGTTCCACTCCTTGCAGACTTCTTGAGGGGCACACGCGAAGTACCCCTTGTCCACCGCGTCGCAAAGGACGAGCGCCAGGACCTCTCGCGGTAAGTGGTGAATCTGTGCCATGACGTTTTTATTTTGTTCGGTGGTGTGGTTTCTCGTATTTGTAGCCCCCTTTTTCGTCTCCGCGCCGCGACGACGATTCTTTTTTTTTTATGCGGTGCGTCGCGATCGGTGCGTGCGTTCGTCGAACGAGCGCCGCACCGCACACACGCGGTCCCTCATCGTCCTAGGCCCGTCAAAAAAACTCGTGCAGATATACAGCCAGAGAGTGAGCGAGCGCGGGATGGACTACGACGGAGCCTGGAAGCTGCGCCTGTCCGAAGGCGAGAGACTGAAGACCGCCAACGAGGAGGACGTGTCCCACCGGAAGTCCTGGCCGCCCGCCTATCTGGGCAACGGCAGGCTGTCTCTACTCTGTAGTCTCGCGGACGACCGAGGTCCCAACGTCCATCGCGTGCTCCTGGGCGTCGACCATTCCCCGGAACACACGTCGGCGACGCGTTCCATGGCTCCCCTGAAAGGCGCCGGCCTGCACGCGGCGCAAAACACCCTGGAGAGCTTCGGGGCGTCCCGGCTGCTGTTGTTCCGAGACGGCGGAGCGCGGTCCACGGGCCTCGCGTATCGCCTGTCCGACGCGTACCTCAGCATGGACACCGGCACGCTGACCACCGTGCACGCCGTGTACGACACGAGCGGCAGCAGCCCCGTGTTCGCGGGACGCGTGACGTCCGACACGTACGCCTGCCGCCACCAGCCGCATCTGGTGGTGCAGAGCGTGACCGTCCAGGTCGCGACGGACGCACACCCCGACGCCTCGGACGACCTGCTGTTTCACGAGCTGCAGGCGCCGCCCGGGACGGAGCAGGCGGGACGCTTCGGCACCAACATCGTCCTGGCCCGCGGGGCGCCGCAAGGGACGTACGTGTTCGCGGCGAGCTGTCCGGTGCCCGTCACCGGCGTGGCGGACCCGTCGCTGGGCGGCGCCCTGCACTGCTCGCATTCCAGCGCGTACGTGTGGGAGACGGGCGGCGCGGATTACATGGGCTACGTCCGCGACCCGTTGCGCCCCGGCTGCGGCATCAACAAGATACGGATGAAGGGGGGCGAGCAGACGCAGGACGCCGACGGCAACGCGGTCCGGCGCTACCGCTTCCACGTCCTGAGCGTCGCCATGTCCCACACGTCCTCTTCCTCCTCTTCCCCGGAGGGCGAGAGCACGCACGCCCTCATGACCATCATGGACGGCAGGAAGGCGGTGGAGGCCACGACCGTCGCGGAATTCGCGGAGATGCGGCTGCAGGCGGTGGGCCGCCTGCGCACGGAGCACGTGCGGGCGTGGGACGCCCTGTGGTCCACCAACGTGTTCCCGGTGCCCAAGCTGGGCATCTCCGACGCCGAGGAGGCCCGGGTGACGGCGGTGAAGCGGTGCGCCCGCTACGCCCTGTACAACGTCTACGCCGGCGTGGGGGGCAGCCGCAGCGCCCTGTACGCTCCCTCCGCCCCCGGAGCGCGAGCGGTGACCGACCTGTTGGGGAGCGCCGAGGACCTGGGGGAGCTGTGGTTGATGCCGGTGCTCGCGGTGCTGCAGCCGGAGGCGGTGCGGGTGTACCTGGACGGCAAGTGCTCCGAGGAGGAGCTGCGGCGGGCGGGGCAGCGCGCGATGGACCACGGCTACGACGGCATCATGTTCGGGACCTCTCCGAGCGAAGACGCTCTGTCTTCCGCCTCCAACTCCGCGGTGGTGTTCTGGGACACCGCGACGGTGGTGCCGGTGTATAAGACCGCCACCCTGGCCGTGAATTGCTGGAACTATTACCGCCTGACGCGGGATAAGGAGTGGTTGACGCGCAAGGGTCAGCTGCTGCTTAACGGCGCCGCGGACTTCTGCGCCTCCGCCCTCCGCGACGATCCCGCACAGCCTTTGAAGCGGCGCCGCCTGTTGGAGAGTCGGGGCTTCGGCAACACGGAGCGCCGGCAGCGCCACAACGCCTTCGCGGCGAACGCGGCCTACCTGGCGCTGAAGGCCGCCATCGAGGCGTCGTACGAGCTGAAGGCCGATGTGCCGCAGGAGTGGAAGGACGCGCTGTTCGACTCCGACAGCGTGTTCTTCCCCGACGGCGTGAAAAAGGACGTGATGCGTCTGGACGACGGGTTCGTCGCGAACGAAGACGACGTGCGCATCGTGGAGCCGGTGCTGGCCCTGTCGTCCAACTACAAGCAGGACGCGTTTCCCAGCTTCCAGGCGCACGACGCCGTGTACAGTCGCGTCTTGAAACAGACGCGGGACTACTACCGCGGAGTGACGAAGGCGGAGAGCCAGGCCTTCCCCCTCAACATCGCGATGTTCGGGACGGCGGCGGGTCTGGTGGCCCAGGCGGTCTCCGGGGACGACAAGGCCGCCGTGGACGCCGAGGTGCAGGGAGTGTACTCGTCCCTGGAGGACTTTGCGGAAGCCGCGGGGGAACCGGTGTGGGGCAACCTGCACAGCATGTACGTGTCCGAGGAAGACCGACGTCTCCGCGAGGACGTCAACGTGCTGGGCCTCAACGACGTCGTGAGCAGCGCGGCCTACCTGTACATGCTGGTGTTCGGCTGCGCGGGAGTCGAGGTGGTGGGCGGCGTCACCAACACCGGCTTCTACTACGAGTCCCTGCGGCTGCGTGCGCAGCGGAACAGGCGGCTGCCGCGGACGTGGAAGGAGTTGCGCGTGACCCGCTTGGCGCAGAGCCGCCTGCGCACGGGAGGCACGAATGCCAGCGTGGTGAACGAACTTCTGTACGAAACCCCCACGTGATGTCCGTCGTCGCGCATATAAACGGCGTATCGCGCGTCGCCGCGCGACAGATACGAGCCATTCGATCAGCATGACGCCGTCTCAGGGACCCTCCGCCGTAGACTTCTGTGCTTACGTCTTCGGACCGTCCTGGGAAGACATCGAATACTTCCGGAACGTGGAGGACGCGTTGGACGTGATGCAGAGGATGGACCGTCAGCGAAAGAAAGATTTCGACCCTTTCGTCGTCGGTTACCATACGACGACGACGAAGACGACGATGATCGAGGGGAACGTATGGGACATCGTGCGCCGCGCAGGTGACGGCGACCACACCGGAGGAGGCATGATCAGACAGCGTACCGCCGATCAGGTGTGGGGAACGTGAGCCGGAGTCACTCCTCCGCATCTTCGCGTTGGATCTCTACCCTCTTGAGCACCACCACCACGGACATGGCCCACAAGACGAGGAGCAGGCCCAGGACGGCGTCCCACGCGAAGACCGCGAGGATGACGAGGTACGCCAGCAGTCGCGCGGGCCACCAGAACGGCAGGAACGCCGACGCCCACAGCGCGTCCCAGTAGGGCGTCATGAAGATGCCCACGAGCGCCACGACCTTCAGCGCGTCCTTCGCAGCGGAAGAAGAAGGAGCCGGAGGCAGGGCGGAGGAGGCCATCATGTTTACTCGGTACGCCTTTGTAATCACACGCGAAAATGAAAATCAATCGGTCGTGAAGACGACGAAGGAGGTGCGTCGACGCGGTGGAACATCTCCACGATTCGCGTTCGTTCAGCCGGTCTTCTTCTTTTTCTTCTTCTTCTCGTGCATGTCCGGGTTCCAGTACCGTTTGTCCCATTGGTACATGCGGCGCCTGCTGTTGTCCACGAACATCATCAGCATCCCCAGGGCGTACGCCGTCGTCACGCCGCCGGAGAGGAGGTAGAACAGCACGTTGTTCAGCGGCACCGAGGGGGACTCGTGCAGCCACTGTCCCAGCAGGGCCGCCATGACCGCGGTGGCCAGCAGGGTCACCAGGATGCCGTTCCACAAGAAGCGGCGGTACTGCAGGTCGTGCTCGTCCTGTTTGCTGAGCAGCGCCATCTTGGACACCTCGTCGCGGACCATCTGGTTCACCCTCCCCACGCGCCGCTTCTCCCCCAGCATGGCGTTCCTGATGTACGCGTTGGAGTTGAGGGCCTCGTTGAGCTGGGCGGCGATCCGCATGGTGGACTCGTAGCGGTCCGCCCCCGACCTCATGACGCGGGCCAGGTTCTCCTGCTCGCGAGAAATATCGTTGTCGCGGCTCTCCTCCTTGTACGTGTTGAAGATCTGCTTCATCTGCTCGTCCGTGAACTTCCGGTCCCCCTCGGAGTCCCGGAACAGATGCTGGATCCGCTCGTAGATCTCGTTGTCCACGATCTTGTCTTCGGTGGTGGAGCCCCCGATCCTGGCGTCGACGGTCACCATGTGCCTGCAGTCTCCCTTTGATATCCCGCAGAAAATTCGTGCGTGAAATGAGACAGAGAGAAAGAGACGGAGAGGAGGATGTCGGGGCAGCGTTTCCTCGCGTCTTCGAGCGGCTCCGACGGTCGCGGATTCCATAATCACAGGCTCGACCTTCCCGGGACCTACAGGATCACGGCGGTGGGCGGTCAAGGCGGAGGAGGGGCGTCAGGAGGCAGGGGCGCCAAGGTCACCGGACTCGTCGAGGTGAAGAGGGGAGAAGGACCGAAATACGTGACGATCGTCGTGGGACGCGCCGGTCCCACGGCCTCGAGTATCGCCGGGGGAGGAGGAGGCTCCTTCGTGTTCTGGACCGACGACAAAGCGTCGAGAGCGATGGACGAGAACAGCCTCATCGTCGCGGCGGGGGGTGGGGGCGGGTACGGCGTGGGAAGGAAGAAATATCGTCGAGAAGACGTCGCCCTCACGACGCACGGGTCCGCGGAGGCGTCGGGGAACCGGGGTCTCTCGTCCGATTCCGTCGACGGATCTCTGACCAAAACGACGGCAGGCCTGACGAGTAGTGACGGTGCCGGCGGCGCGGGCGCGGGTATCGTCGTCCCTAGTTCTATCAGGAAAGACGATGTGATGGTCGGGAAGACGCCGGCTCGAGGGGCGAAAGGTGGCGGAAGATCTGACACGGCGAAAGACTTTTTCGAATTTCCGAACGTGATGGGGGCTTTCGGTGGAGGTGGCGGCGCCAAACTGGAGGGCTCCACGTCTCTTGCGTGCGGAGGGGGGGCAGGGTACAGAGGAGGAGGAGGGGCGTCGACCGCTTCGTTCAGAGGGGACGTCGGGGGAGGGGGAGGCGGCTCCAAAAACAACACGACGTCCGAGAAGGAGGAGTGGTCGGGGAGGGACCTGGAAGTCGTCGACAGCCCGGACGGTCGGGGAGATGGTTACGTGGACATCCTGTTGACGCGCCTACACGTCACGCTGGGTGACGACCTTTCCGATCCGATGTACCGAGAGGCGGACGTCGTCCGAGACGTCCGAAACCTGTCGGACGACGACGTGAAGGCGGTGTACGACGACCGAAAGGCGAGCGAGCGGGACAAGACGACGGCCGACCAGCGGGAGGTCCTCCGTGGTGCGATCCGAAAATTCCGCGGCACCACCTTCGAGCACACCACGGTCCAGGAGGCGCTGGCGGCGGACAGACACAGGTACGCCTCTCAGGTCGCGGAGTTCGCTCGCGTCAAGGCAGAGAACGACGTCGCCAAGCGAGAGGTCCACAAGACGCGCCAACTCGCGCTGTCGGATTCCTCGCGCGCGTTCCGTCTCCGGGTCTGGAAGGACGGCTTGCTGCTCAACCAGTTCGTGATGTCCCTGATCGCCGTCGTCGTGGGGGTCTGGAAGGCGGAGTTCCTTTCGGACGGACTCGCGATGGTCCTCATGGTGTTCGCGATCGTGGTGCTGCTCGGAACCGTGGGGTTCACCGCGCTCTTCCTGACCGCGCGGAACGAGATGCGCTGGAAGCGCTGGTACCGACGGATGGGCGTGGTGCCGGATGGCGTGGAGGAGGAGTGAGAGGACAGGACGGAAGAACGCTGTTCACGAGAAAAAATATATCGCACGTAAATTATAATACCTGACGAGTGGTTCCCGGCTCTCCCTCTCTTTCACACGCGATGGACTCATCCACGATAGTCCAGCTGGTCCTCATCATCGTCGCCGCTGTGGTCCTGTTCGGCCTGTTCGCCTACTACAACCAGTTCAAGAAACGCGTGGAGTCCGAGAAGTTCAACACCCTTTCCACCGCCGCCGCCAGTGGCAGGACCGCCTCCACCGCGGCGAAGAGCAGGCGACGCAGGTCCGCCGTGTCCGCCTACAACGACGACCTGCCCGAAGAGGAGGAAGACGTCGGCTCGGCGGCACGCTTGGGGAGCAAGTACGGTCGCGGGGCCGCGGACATGGAGGAGGAGTTCGACGACCGCATGGACGACTACGGTTCCCGCGCCGGCTCGCAGCAGAGCGGCAGCAAGAAGAGCAAGCCTTCGTTCTCTTACACCGAGTCCCAGATGAAGGACCGCGTGTTCGGCGACGAGGGAGGCGAAGAGAAGCAGGCCGGCGGCGTGCCCGCCCCCATCGCTTCCGAGTCCCTGGACACGGAGCTGCTGAAGCCCGTGGACTTCGACGACACCGAGTACTCCGCTTCCGGCGGAGACGGCGGCGGCGCCATGAACAGCGGCAGCATCGTGGACGCCCAGGACCTGATGCCCGCCGACGCCGCGAACACCAAGTACGCCAAACTGAACCCCGCCGGTCAGGGCAGCGTGAGCGGCCAGAACTTCCTGAACGCCGGTCACCACATCGGCGTGAACACCGTGGGCCAGTCCCTCAGGAACGCCAGCCACGACATCCGCCAGACCCCTCCTAATCCTCGCGACGTCGTGTCCCCCTGGATGCAGAGCACCATCGCCCCCGACCTCATGCGCCGCCCCCTGGAGTGAGCACAAAAAAAGAGAACGCGGACGTCGTCACGATCGGTCTCGTTCCTTTCTCCGACAACGGATTCTCTCTGGGAGCGGCGATGACGAGGCTCTCCTGCGTCTCTCGTCCACCTTCGTGCGTCAGGTAAAGACGGAACACACCTCGACGCGACGTCTTTTTTCTCTCGTCGGGAGGAACGATCCCGAAACGCAGGCGTAATTGTGTGCACGGTCATGCGTGGGAGCCACGGGCTCGTCGCGGGTAAAAAAAGAAGCCGTCGACACGCCCAGGAAAAAAAGCGGGGCGTGTAAAATACGGCGGCTCGCGAAGGGACTCAGTAAAAGATCGGCTTCGCGCCCTTGCATGCGGCACACAGGTGGTCCAGGAAGGCCTGGAAGTCCTCGTGGTACACGTGGGTTCCGGAGACACCACGCAGCACCATGCAGCCGTCGCTGCGCTCCACCAGCGCCACGTTTCCGTGATGGTTGTGGCCCAACACGTGATCCTCCCCGGTGTACCGTGGCAACCCCACGGAAGCGCAAGCGGCGCGGATACCCTCGACGTCGTCCAGGTTCATCTCCTCTCCGGCGCAGGAACGGCTTTGCTCCGAAGAGAGATCGGAGCGAGTCGCCGGCTCGTGGCGAAGGTCCAGCCATCCGTCTTCCTGTCCCACCCTCGGGAAAGAGAAGGAGGAAGCATTGTGCAGAGCCAGATTGGCTCGGGTGAGCGGTGACGCAGATGCCATGTTGTCTGTACGAATGCCGCGGAGAGGAGAGTCGCTTTCAATTTTTCTGTCATCTTTCACAGGGGCGTACGTAAGGCATCTGCAGCCGCGAGAATATCTGTTCCTCCGAAGTGAGCCGCAGCCTCTCCTCGCCGCCGGCTCTGCCCCTGTCGTCGGTCGGGAACAGGCCGTACTCGTTCAAGAGGTACCCTCGACGCTTGGCCTTCCCGCGCATCGTCTCGTTGAAGTCCGCGCTGCCGGTCCCGTGCAGGAGCGTCGACGCCCACTCCACACGATCCCGCGCCCGGAACACGTCCAGTTGATGCACTCCGTCGCGGTGTCGCAACACGAAAGAGTAACGCGTGGCTCCGGCCTTTATGGTCGCGAGGTAATCCGCCCCGAACACACGTGGAAGACGGCGCGCCAAGGCCTCGAAATCGCGATCCTCTTTCACGTACACCAGCAGATCCACGTCCCCGACGCGCGAGACCTCGCGGCGTAGAGAACCAAGGGGGCGCGTGGCTCCGGGGTCCAGAGAACGCAGCCCACAACGGTCGTGTATGGCGTGCGCCACGCGTTCGAAGACTTCCCGAGCGCGTCGGAGGGAAAGAGGACGCCGGAGGCCCTCGTGATGTCGCACGCCCACGCGCTGCAGCTCGTTCGGGACGAACCGGCCGTCCTGCACCGCACGGCGCAGGTCCTCCACGGACGACAAGCGGCGTTCCTTCACCAGCCGGGAAGCCAGCTTTTCTCCGACCCCCAGGACGCCGGAAAGCTCCGTGAAGGCGTGGAGGCTCCGGGCGTCCGCCGCCGTGACCACGCCCGCCTTTCGCGCAAGCGCCACTGGGTCCGGTTCATCTTCTTCGTATGGTCCGGTGTCGAGAGAAAGGGAAGAGGAAGAGGAGAGGACCGCGTGAATGACTTTGGCGATGCCCGGTCCGATTCCCGCGGCCTCCGTGGGCTTCTCCAGATTTGGAAGGAGAGCGGAATCCCTCACGACCTCCGCGCCTCTCGCGAAAGCTTTGTGTCTCCAGGTGTCACCGCGCATGTGGTGAACACTCGCGACGACTTCCAGGACGGCGGCCAGTCTCGAGCGTCTCCGTGAAGAACGAGAAGAGGAAGGTGCGGTCATCCCGCAGCGACGTTATTATTACTCTCGTGCTTTTTGTCCCGGACTTCGAGGGCACGCGTTCTCGGACATCGTCTACGAACCGAGAAACGCGATTCGGCAAGTCGGTGCCACACGTCGTCTTTCTTCCGAAATCACGCGTGTGGATTCTCTGTTGTGCGCAATACCGTCGCCGAACAGAACCACGTCGGGTGTCGTGTTGTTGCCCACGGTGAACACCGAGCGCGCTCTCTCCCTGTCGAACGTGTACGGACACGATACCGGCGAAAAAGCCACGGCAGACAAAGAGAACGATTGCGGCTCACGAGGACGATCACGCGGCATATACTTGAGTCCGCGAAAGTATCCGATCTCGCTGGCGTCACAATTCCAGACCAACGATACGATCGACCTCGAGGATACGGAAATTCGCGCCATTCCATACTTCCGTCCCTCGCGTTCATGTGTCGCACACACGACGTGTCCGTGATCATGTCTGCGTGATCCACATCGCAAGATGCTACGACGAGTATATTTTTCACGTCATCATCTTCGGAGAGGACTCGCGCTCCTGATACCAGTCCGACTACCGGGAGGACCTCTGTCATCTTGAAGTAAGACTTCCCGGAAGGTCGAAAAAAACGCGGATTCCGTTATGACACTCTACGTGTCTCGGTACGTCGTGCGGTCCGTACGGGTATTTATGTGCGCATCATCGTCACCACGGCCTCGCAATCTCCCACCTTGACCGAGCCGCGTCCCATCCCCCACAACAGCTTCAACGCTCCCCCCAGCACCAGCGTGATCACCACGTGATACAGGGAGTACGCTCCGAACGACGCGGAGTTCGTGGCGTTCTGCAACGCTTCGGCCGCAAGGCCCTCGTGGACGTCCAGGACGACGCAGTGGACGAGTGATACGCCCATGAAGGCGGGGAACGCGATGACGAGACGATCGAACCACATCCGTCGCGCGTTGCTTCGTTTCGAGCTGAACGTCCACACTCCGACGAGGACCAAGCCGCACAAGATGAGTCCGCGCAGGAACAGGGACACCCACAGCGTGGTGTGGCGTAAGGGTTTCGGCGGAGGCGAGGAACGCGCTCTGGTATTCCATCGCGACGCGATGACGTGCTTGCTGTACTGCCGATGCGCCATCGCCAGTCCGAGGAACGCGCCGATGACGGTCAGCGCGATGAGCGCCTTCGCCCACCAGGCGTAGTCGTCTTCTGCGGCCGTCGCGGCGCCACCCGTGGTCGTCTTCGCGGGCGCGATGGCAACAGCAGCCCCTTCTCGTTTCTCGGACTCCGGCGCCGCGGAGACTTCTTCGGGTACACCAGGAGGTCGTGGTGTGGACTCCGTGGAAGAGGGGAAAGTTTCTTCGGGAGCGACGACAGGTCGTGGTTCCGCGTCGCCACCGTCTCCGTTCATCTCTGCTACAGTGAAGGAAGGTAAAACGGAACACGCTTCGCCGCGACGCCTTTTTCCCGGCACTCGTGCGTTTCCGTTCACGTCAAAAAGACCTCGGTATAAGGCCGTGCTCCTGTCCGTGCTACGTGAAAGAAAGTCGGCAGGCGGAATGGACCGATACGTCTACGATTACGCCAAGAGGCGCGTCCTGTCCCTGAGGAGCGGCAGGCATCTTCGTTCGCGGTACGGTCGCGTCTACATCACGACGGACGACGGTCAGCGGCGCTGGGTCCCCGTACGCGATTTCATGAAGGTCGTGGTGGACGTCAAGCGACGGACGTCCTTCAACTCCGCGGTCGTCTCTCTCCTGATGCTGAGTGTCGTCGCGTGGGTCGCCGTGTGCTTCGCGGGGCGCGTGATCGCCTTCGCCGAACGAGACGACGTGACGTGTGGCGACCGCCTGATGTCCGACGACGGAGGAGGAGGACGACGGCTGGCGGCCGCGTCCGAAATGTTGAAGACGGCGTGGAGATGCTGCCAGGAGTACGGAGGAACGCTGAGGTCCGCCTCAACTCTTCGCGGAGGATGGTGACGTCGGTGACTCGTCGCGGATCACGCAGGAAAACGATGTAGGGACGGAGGAGGAAGAAAGGAAGTGTCCGCCCGCGACGTTCCTCGTCGGGACGTGACCGCCGTTGTGACGGAGTTCGCGCATACGGCACGCTACCCTCTTGGCGTCCATACGCCTCTGCCGCGCGTGATCCACATAAAACACGGTGAACAGGCATCTCATCTTCTCGTCGAAGGACGCGGGGGGCGACGATTGTCGTTGCGGAGGTGATGATGCGTCGTCGTCCGCGACGGAAGAGGGAGGAAGCGGCGACGGGATTTCGTGCGCGGGCGGCAGGACAGGCGAAGGAAGAGGCTCGTCCACCTGCTTCGCCCGTCCCGCGGCGGTGAGAGGCGCGACGATGTCCTCGAAGACGATGTCGATGTTCTGGACGAGCTTGGAGAGCAGGGCGTCCACGTCGGGTCGAGGCTTGTGCGATTTCTCGAACGATCCCAGACCGTCGGTAGCCACGTGTAAAGCGGCTTCGAGCAACGGGGATCGGATCACGCGATCCTTCTTCTTGTAGTCGTGCACGTAACACGCCAGTGCCCCGCGCACGAAGCGCAGCCGGTCGCCTTCTCCGCCACACAGCAGCAGACACAGGCGCCACGCGTACCACACGACGTCGCCGCGATTCACGGGAGACACGACGTTCAGTCCGGGCAGACCGTCCGCCGGCAGCTTCGAGAATGACACCACCGGCTCGCTCCTCTTCGCCGCCACGGCCTCCTTCAGCGTTCGGGAAGCCAGAGACGTCCGGCGGCTCTTGCACAGGACCCACAACCGCCCCAACATCCCGCGGGCTTCCTGCGACAGAGGAGGGACGACGGGGAACGCCCGGGACATCGCCGCACTCGCCGCGGCCACCTGTGCTTCGTCCGTCCGACACCTATCTCCGTCCGCCGAAGAGAAGGGAGAGGCGGAGACCGACCTGGAGCGAAAAGCGCACGTGGTCAGTAACACACAGCAGGCGCGCCTTTTCCTCGCGTTTTCGTCCCCGCCGCGAGAGTCCAGAGCGGCCCGACAGTCCGCGAGATCCGGAACGGCGGCCACGACGTCCGACACGACCGCCGAAGAAACCAGGCGACACCATTGGTCCAACGCGGTCGTGAAAAGGAGCCGGGAGTCGTGGAGCGCCAACTCCGCCGCCATGTAGCAAGCTTTCTCCATGTCGGCTCCACGGACGGCCTCGCACAGGGCTCCACACACGTCTTTCGGAGAGTACCCCGAAGGAGTGAGGAGGGGCGGAGGAGGATGAGGAGGCTTTTTCATATTTCCGTCTGTATACTGCGGGGCCAGTCTCTTTTTTCCGTGTCCCGGACGACGACGGCGCCGCCGGCACTCCGTGCGACATGAAAACGATCGACGGCACCGGACGCATCGTGACGGCAGGCGTCACCCGACAGCGCGGATACCGTCACGGTCGGCGGCGGCGTGCCTCGAAGTCTTCTTCGACGATGGGTTGCGTCCGGATCTTGGTCGTGTCCGCGGGACAGCTGCCTTTGTCCGCCCGGTACTTGAAGCACGAGTCGCTGCCGTTCCTGTACACCACGCGGCCCGCGTTCAGCGGACTGGGGAACTTGATCACCACCTGCCGCGCGGGAGTGGTGAGGTACACGAACAGCAGCCCCACGAGGAAAGACACCGAAAAGAAGACGGGGTCCAGGCGGTTCAGCAGCATACGTGTCTCGATACAGACACCGCAGACATTTTTTCTTTTTTTTCTCCGTCAGTGGCGACAGACGCCGCCTCCTCCGCTGCAGGTGTGCGGAGACGCTGCCGCGATCGTTTGTTCCTCGACGTGCCGGTACAAATCGTCCACCGCTTCGGAGATCTCTTTCAGCCGCCGCAGGACCGCGACCTTGTCGTCCTTTTTCGCCGGGGGAGAAGAAGAGTAGGTCTCCTTCGATTCCTTCTTCTCGGTGGCGGCGTGATCGCGCAGCGATTTCGCGGGCACCCGGATTCCCGTGTCGTGACGGAAAGCCCGGCGAATCGCGCGCCGGTTTCTCAGGGCCTGGTATTTTTCGATCTCTGCGGGCGTGGCGCGTTTCCGCCGCCCCGTCTCGATCATGCGGATCACGTAGAGCCGGGCTTCGTACTCGTCCATGTTCTTGGCGACGGAGTCGGCGTCGACCGTGAAGTCCTCTCGTCGCCGATCGTCCTCCCTTCGGGCACGTGCTCGGGCGACGAAGAACAACAACACGGTCAACAACAACGCCCCTAGGAAGACCAGCGCAGAGAGCGTGTGTCCCATCGTCGACGGACGGAGACTACTGTACCATACATCGTGATTTTTTATGTGTCACGGATGTAATCCACAACCTTCGATCGTACGAACGCGCTATGAAAAGGACGGCCACGTCGATGCCTCCTCCTCGCGGTGCTCCTTCGAACCCCTACACCTCCAGCACCGTGGGCAGGAGCGGCGCGGTCGCCAAGGCGGCGAAGAACAACAGCGACGGCAGCTCGTTTTCGTGCGGCAGCGGGGCGGCCAAGGCTCTGCTGTACTTCCTGCTCCTCGTAGCGCTGGTCGCCGTCGTCGTGGTGGTGTACTACGCTTTCTCTCTCCGCAAAAAGAGGAGCGGCGACGGAAAAAGTGGCGACGACGACGAAGCGGGCTACGTGAGGTACTCCGGGGGCGCGGCGGAGGGCTTCGAGGAGGACGCGAACGGAAGCAGAAAGAGCAAGAAGTCGGGGGGGTACCGCCTCATCTACTTCCACATGGCGGGCTGCGTGTACTGCCGCAAGTTCGACCCCACCTGGAAGACCTTCAAGAGCCGCTACAGCTCGCAGATGAAGTCGGACAAGAACGTGCGCCTGGTGTCCTACGCCGCCGAAGAAAAGAAGGCGCGTAGCTTCGACGTCCGGGGGTTCCCCACCGTCCTCCTGGCCCGCGCCGACTCCGACGATATCGTCGCGACCTTCAACGGAGAACGCACGGTGGCCAACCTCAAGAAGTTCGTGGACGACAACGCCAGGTAGTCGAAGAAACACGCCAGAATCCGCTGTCAGAGAAGGTCACGAAGCGCGTCCTCTCGGGATCACGGATCCGCAGCACTTCCCGGAAAAAAAGACGAGCCGTGTTCCGCTGTCGTAGTGGCCCGGCTCAGAATTGCTCGAAGTACATCCTCTCCCACTCCTTTCTGTTGGTGTTGCGGAAGAGGGCGTTCCCGCCGCGGTCCTGTAAGCGCATGCCCCTGTGCTCCGACCGCATCGTGAACGGGCGCTGGCCGTTCAGGGTCTTCAGGGCGTTCTCGTCGATGCACGTGCCCCCCAGACAGAACTCGCCGTCGGGCGTCAGTTTCATGGAGTGCCCGTTCTGGTTGCGGATGAACACGGTGCCGTCTCTCGCTTTCGTCAGCTCCGCCTTGTCGTTGTTTCGGTGCGTCTTCATCTCGTAAGACACCTCGTCGTCCAGCTCCTCCAGGCTGAGACGTGTGCCGTAGTTGCGGTAGTACGTGCGCAGGCGACCGCCGTCGGTGTTGCAGTTCCCGCTGCGGCACAGGTCCAGGTCGCCGCCCCTGACCTCCAGGTTGCCCGTGTGCGCCCCCTGGCTCGCGTTCTTCACGTCCCTCAACTCCCTCTCCAGGTCCTGGATCTTGCCCATGGTGTCCTTGTCGGTGACGTCGGTGAGGTCGGTCTCCACGCGCCTCAGCTCGTCCTCCAACTCCCGGCGATCCTCGCGCCCCGAGCCGATCTTGCCCGTCAGCAACTGGACCTTGCGCCTCAGTCGGGCGCCGAGCTCGGAAGTGTCGCTCGTGTTCCGGGAGAGCTTCCGATCCAGCTCCTCGTACTTCCTCTTGAGCTCGACGGTGCTGATGTCGTTCTCCCCCACGCACGTGTCCCCGATGCAGAACCGGTTGTTGTTGGCGTCGAAGCGGAACACCCGGCGGTTCTTGTCGGACTCGATGATGTCGAAGCGAGCGTCGGTGTACACGTCGATGCCGCCGTTGCCGTTGTACTCCAGCGACGACTTGTCGCCGCCTTGGTTGTTGTTCTTCCGGAACCGGAACACGTCGGACTCCACGTTCCCTCCCACGCGCAAGGTCCCGTCGTGGCCCGCGTCGCCGTTGGCCCGGAAGTAGTGCTTCTCGTCTTCTTTGGAAAGGATCCGGAACCGTTCGTCAGGGTCGTCGTTCAGGGTGAGGTCCAGGGTGGACTTATTCCTGTCGTGCTCGGTTTTCTGCAGGTAGTACGCGTCCGAATTGTTGTTCGCCATGTCGGGGCTCTCGCTCATGGTCTCGTCGCCGAAGTGCAGGCGGCGACCCACGTTCACGTCCGCTTTGGCGTTCAGGTCTTGCACGGTGAGCGTCTGTCCGAACTTGGACAGGTCCAGGCCGCACGAGGCCGCCGATCGGTCGATGGCGTCGGTCATGTTCTTGCAGTTCATCTGTCGTCCCGATTCGTTCAAGCCGGTCGTGGGATCCGTCGGCGTGTCCTGGAAGAACCCTTCTCTTTCCCGTACCGCTTCGCGGTGCTTGAGAAACATGCGTACCAGGCACCCGCCGAGGACGCCGGACGCCACGATCACGACGGCCAGTATCACGACGTGAAAACAGGCACGCTCGTCCATCCGCTCCGTCTGCGCTCGTTGCTACACTACGAGCACAAAAAATCGGCGAACCTGCATCATTTGACCTTGAAAGCCAGGAACTCGAATTCCGAATCGGTTAAATTGTTGTTGCCCGGATACCGGAAGCTCACGTAAACGTTGCTGGACCTCTTGCTCCCGTACCTGCTCAGTCTCACGGTCCTGTCGTTCCCGGGCGTCACGGAAATCGCGTACTCCCACGGTTTGTTGTGGGGAGCTTCCAGCGCGTACTTGCCCTCTCCGTACCTTCGGATGCGGAAGTGGTTACTGTTGTGCGTCCAATGATTGTCCACGTTCTTCGCGGGGTACCCCTTGCTCGGGGACTCCACGCGTCCGTCCTTGTCGATCGAGGCGTACGCGTACAGCTCCGGACCCGAAGACGATCCCATGTTCTTCAGGTCGTTCTCGTCGATGCACGTGTTTCCGATGCACAGCTTCTCTCCCGCTTTGACGTTCCCTTTGAAGTAGCCGTTCCCCGTCTGGTCGATGTTGACGGTGTTATCCCCGTCGGAATTCACGCGGATAGCATTCCACGAACTCGCGCCGTTGACGTAGTCGTAGCGCGTGGTCGCGTGATTTCTGTACCCGCCGGACCGATTCTGGTTCTTGTTGTCCGTCACGTACTGCATCAACGATCTCAGACCGAGGGGGTGAGAATAGTTGAGTCGGAAACCCGCGACGTTGTCGCCGTCGTTCAGACCGGTCGCCGGGTCTCCTTTGTCTCCCTTGGGTCCTTGCGGACCTCTTTCGCCTCCCGGTCCCTGCGGACCTCGATCGCCCTTGGGGCCCTGCGGACCCGTGTCACCCTCGGGCCCCTCCGGACCTCGATCGCCCTTGGGGCCCTTCTGCTTGCTCAAACCCTTCATGTCCTCTTCCAGACCCTTTATCCTCGTGTTCGTGTTCTCGCGGAGCGTCCCTATCAACTCATCTTCCACCTTCTGGATCTCCTTTTCGAGCTCCTCCCTGCCCTCCGTGCTCTCTCCTATCTTTCCCTTCAGCACTTCGACCCGCCTCTGAAGCTTCGTGCTGAGGTCCGCGGTTTTATCGGTGTTAGCGGACACGCGTTCCTTCAACCTCTCGAACTCGGCCTTGAGGTCGGAAGTTCCCAGCTCGTCCTGGCCGACACACGTCCCGCCGGCGCACAACTGGTCCGCCATGAGCTTCCCGCGGTGCCAAGCGTCTCCGTTGACCTGGAATTTGTGCTGCATCTTGGCGCCGCCGCCCCGGTTCCAGATGTTGGTGTAGATGCGCAGCGACTCGTCGGGGTTGTCGTTCAACGAGAGGCGCAGGTGGCTGCGGTCGTTGCCGTTCGTCACCTTCTCCAGGGAGTACGGATCGTTGCCGCGTGGCCCGAAGCGGATCTTTCCGTCGACCTTGATGTCGCCGTCGACGTGCGCCCCCCGCATCGTCGCGTTGCCCCCGACGTCGAGGTTCTTGTCCGTTTGCACGTTCCCGGAACGGTCCAGGCGCAGTCGGCCTCCCCGGTTCAGCAGGTCCAGATTTCCTCCCCGATCTTTGCGCAGTCGGGCGACGTCGTTGTTCTTGTGCGTCTTCAGGTCGTACGACACGTGATCGTCGTATTCTTCCAAGCTCGCGTGCGTGTCCGATCCTTCGTAGAACGTGTGGAACCGGCCGCCGTCGTGGTTGCCTCTGCCGCCGGGATTGCGGACGTCCAGGTTCCCGTCGGCCTTGAGGTTGCCGGAGGCGTGCACGTCCTTCCCGACGCGCAGGTTCCCGTCGTGGCCCGCGTCGCCGTTGGCCTGAAAGAAGTGCTTTTCCTCTTCTTTGCTCATGATACGGAAGCGCTCGTCCGCGTCGTCGTTCATGGTGAGGTCGAGGGTCGACTTGTTCCTGCCGTGGATGTTCTTTTGGAGGTAGTACGCGTCCGAGTTGTTGGCTTGCATGTCCGGCTCTTTGCTCCTGGTCTCGTCGCCGAAGTGCAGGCGACGGCCCACGTTCACGTCGCTCTTGGCGTTCAGGTCGCGGACGGTCGTCGTGTGTCCGAATTTGGACAGATCCAAGCCGCAGGTGGGGGCCGACTTGCCGATGGCGTTGTACATGTTCCTACAGTTCAGATCCCTGCCGACGTCGTTCAGGCCGCCGTCACCGTTCTTCTGTTCTTCGAAGGACTCCTCCCGTCCCTCGCGCACCTGTCGATCCCGGCGGTGCACCGTGACGAGCCGGCGAAGGTTCCAGAAGACGACGAGGAACGCGACGACCACCACCGCGACGAGGAAGCTACACAACAGGCGTGTGTCGTCCGCCATGATGACGATGATCTACAATCATCTCATAATAAAACAAAAATAAAACGGGGGGTCACGGCCGTCTCGCTCAATCCTCGTCGGAAGGAGCGGCGGTGGTGGTGCACTTGGTGGTCATCTTGCCGCCTCCCTCGCTCTGCTCTCTCTCGATGCCCGTCTTGAAGTACAGGCGGTTCCAGTGGTAGGGGTTCAGGCGCATGCTGTGGCGGTACGTCTCGAAGGTCACCGCCACGGCGTACGCCAGCACGATGACGGCGAACACGATGTAGGACACGGTCCGGGTGAGCACGGAGGATTCCGAGAGCACCGCGTAGCCCGTGGACATCGCCACGATGGTGTACAAGATGATGTTGGCCAGGAAGATGTACAGCTGGTGCTTGTAGTTCTCGCGTAGATACGTCTGGTTGGCCGCGTGCAGGTCGTTCCTGGCCATCTGCGCCAGACGGCCCACGCGTTTCTTCTCCGCTTCCATGTTGTTGTACAGGTACGTGTTGCTGTTGTACGCCTCGTTGTAGTTGCCCAGGGTCTGCGTCATGTCCCTGAACCTGCGGGAGTTTTCGATCATGGCCTGGTTCTGGTTCTGGTAGATGTTCTTGCGGTTGCTGGCGTCCATCTGGCTCTCCTCCAACTTCACCTGCTCGTACAGCGCCTGCTGGTCCAGATCGGGCACCCGCTTCACCACCTCGTCCAGCCGGTTCGCCATGACGTCCGAGTCGTACTTGCGGTCATCGCCGTCGTCGAAATCGTATTTGGTCGCATCGACGTCGTCGGAAAAGGACATGACGCGCGCGGCGAGGTATCTCACGAAACGACTTTAGGCTACATTCAGAAAAAAAAATTATCGTTCCACGTGATCCGGCGCTTTGGGATCTGCGCCGCGCCGGACGTCCTGGAGGCGTCGGATGTACAGTGCCATGCTATGAGCCGCGATGGGACGCGTCAGGTGCAGGGAAGCCAGCGCCAACACGACGCGCAGCAACAGGCTGCGTTCCGTCCGGGGGAGCGCCGTGACGTCGTCGTGTACGGCGTACTCGTACGCGTCCGCGTGAGATCCGATGCGCAGGCTGGTGCCGGGCACGTGGCAGTAGAAGGGCGACAGGGGCACCATGGGCACCGGGTCCTCGTAGTGGGTCACGCGACAGCACAGGTCCAGGGGCACCGCTCGGGCGAAGGCGCGACCGAAAGCGCGATTGCCCACCCGAGGACTGCCGAAGGTGATGCACGCGATTTCCGGGTTCCCGAGGGCTTCCGCGTCGTTGGTTCCGATGACCGTCGCGGCGATGGTGGCCAACGCACCGCCCAGACTGTGGCCCGTGAAAACGATACGACTGTACTCCGCGGAGCGTCGCCTTAGGTCCGCGATCAGAGGCGCCTCCACGGCTTTGAACTGCCGCAGGAAGCCGTTGTGGATGCGCACCGCGGTCGTGTCGGCGTCCTCCAGGGCGTGCCCCTCGGACCTCCGGACGTCCAGGTTGGTCAGCATGTCCTGGTGGGAGGAGGTGCCGCGGAAGGCCACGTAGGCGGTGCCGTGTCTGACCCAGGAAAAAGCCTGGGTGTGCTCGTCGCTGCCGAAGGACTCCTCCGTGGCATCGTAGAAGGCGAGGTTGTCGTCGTCCGCGTCGGCGACGCGAGACGCGTCCATCGCCGGCAGCAGGTCGTCGATGTCGTTGGCGTGCAGGCGGACGATGTCGATGGCGGCCGCCGCCTGCGAGTCGCCGTGACCGCCACCGCCGCCTTTCTTCTGCCGCAGGTCCTTCAAGCGGAAACGTTTGGGACGGTGGTACGACAGCTTGGAGGCCACGCTGGACACCGACATGTCGTCCTGCCAACGAAGCATCCGCCCGCGACGAGAGGTATCTTCTCCTCCTCCTCCGTCCGCGTAGCCCTCCCTCTCGTCTCCTCGCTGACGTCGCCTACCGCTCCGGTTCACTCGAGGACAGATGAAGGCCCGCTTCACGACGTGTCTCGCCACGAGAGCCAAAGCGGACGTCCCCAAAAACGCGGCCGCCGTCATGCCTCCTCTTCTTTTCGCCCAGAAAAACGGAGGAGGGTCGCCAGCGCCCGCCTCCTTTCTCCTTATGTCCGTCTCACGACGACGCCGTCTGTCGCGAGAAGAAATCTTATGTTTTCACGGACCTTCAGAAACCCGCGCAGAACTCCTCCACGAGGGGCGTCACCAAGACTTCGTTCATCCCCAGGCGCCGCACGTACTCCTCGTGGGCCCGGCGCTTCAGACGCTCCCGCATCTCCTGCTCTCCCTCGTCCGAGCCGTCCCCGTACTGCGCCTCCACCTCGTTGCGCACCACGATCGCCATGCCCGCGATCTCCTGGCGCACGACGTCCATGGGGCGGGCGGTGGCATCGTTGTGCACGCCGTCCAGCGTCCCCACGATCCGCGCGATCTTCCCGGAAGAGCACACCACGCACCCGTGCTCCACGCCGCTGGCCAGCTGCTTGCCCAGCGTCTCCACGAGGTCTTCGCGGTACGGCGACGCCTGGATGCCGGCCCACACGGACGCCAGGGCCTCCTGCTCCGTCACGCCGTACGTGCTGTGCACGTCCCTGCCGTTCAGGTCGTACAGAACGCGCAGCGCGTTTTCCTTGTCCTCCTCCGATAGACCGCGGCAGCCCCGTAGACCACGGGCGACTTGGTCCACCGCTGCTCCCGGACGTCGGGACGATGGCATGGAGCGCAGATTGGTGGAGACCGCACTCGTCACCCCGTGGTCGTGCACGTTCTGAGCGTCGACGCGAGGTGCTGCCACGACCTCTACGGGCTCCGTCGTGTTCGTCGCGGTCAGAAAGGCGGCCAGGGCGTGTTCCTCTTCTTCTTCGGCGCCGCCCCTCGTCATCGTCAGCAACTGCTCGATGGTCGTGTCGTTCTCCTCGCCGACCGTCGGAGCCGCGGCCGCAGCAGGCATCCTGGGTCGAGACGAAGAAGACGCGAATGTCGCCGTGGTGTCACAACGAGCGATCGCTCGGCGGGCGTACTTGCCCGGTAAGACGCTCCCGGTGCGGTCCACGTCCGCGACCGGACTCCGGAGGCACTCTACGAGTTTCATCTGGCCCATCGCCGCGATCCTTCCTCCGAACCGTCTCGCACAGGTTCCGAAGCATTTCTCCGCGGATTCATCGTTCGGGGCGAAACGCGGGAACGAACCCGTCCGGTATATCTCTCCCATGGCGAGGAGGGCGTCCCCTACCCCGCCGTCGTCCGCCTCGGCACCCCCGCCGAGGCATTCCGCTTCCACGCGATCACACAAGGTCCGTAGCGACTGGATCACCTCCGGGGGAGGCGGCGGAGTTTGTTTTCCACGCTCTCTCTTCTTGTTCTTCTTCTTCTTCTCGCTGCTCTTCGAGGAGGAAACGGAGGAGGAGGAGGAGAAGGCCGTCTTCTCCGGTCGCGACTCCCCTTCTTCTTCCCTCCGACGCACGTAGAAGAAAAAAAAGAGGAGTCCTACGAGGACGGCGGTGACGACCGTGACGAGAACCCAGAGCGTGACCGGGGAGAAGAACCTGTGGGTCGCGTCCCGTACACGGTTTTTTATCACTTCGCGAGCGATGACCGAGCGCAGGGACGACGGCATTTTTCACATACACGATCACTCGACAAAAAAAGGAGAGGACCGAAGACCGGAGACGAGGCCACGCCTTCGACGCATAAGACACGATCGGACGCCGTCCGTCCCATGAATATAGATGAGCACGTCCTCCCCCGACGCCGCGGCGTCCCCTTACAACAACGGCAACCTCCTGCTCACCCCCGCCGACCTGGAGCGCATCCTCACGGAGTGCGGGGTGGACCTGGTCGCCCACCCGGTCCGCGACATCAACGTGTACCGCAGGGCCTTGACGCACAAATCCTACTGCACCCGCAAGAACGAGAACTTCGTGCAGGCCAACGCCGGCCACCCGCCGGACTGCCTGCCCCTCCAGGAGGACTCCTACGAGCGCCACGAGTTCCTGGGGGATGCGGTGCTCAATCTGACCGTCGCGGATTATCTGTCGGCACGCTACCCCGAGGAGAACGAGGGCTTCCTCACGCGCATGCGCACGCGCCTGGTGAACGGCAACATGCTGGCGGACCTCTGCGCCAAGACGGAGCTGCCGCGCTTCGTCATCATGTCCCGCCAGGT